>Ga0308163_10000078_pt1 | contig 294757 bp, 221 predicted proteins | sample PhyTR1_FD_201037 | JGI IMG/M metagenome (GOLD analysis project Ga0308163, IMG submission 201037) | Phyllosphere microbial communities from UC Gill Tract Community Farm, Albany, California, United States - DLSLT.R1 | ecosystem: Host-associated > Plants > Phyllosphere > Unclassified | place...
ATTCCGAACAGAGAAGTTAAGCCCACCAGAGCCGATGGTACTGCGGTAACACGTGGGAGAGTAGGTCGGTGCCAAATCTTAAAAGAAACCCTTTAACAACAATGTTAAAGGGTTTTCTTCGTTTATGGCCTTTTTGAGCAGAAAGCATAAAGAAGAAAGCTGAAAGGCCAAAGTGGAAAGCTTAAATCATAAAGTTCAAAACGAGATATACCTGCTTTAGTCTTTTATTTTTTGCTATAAGCTTTTAGGATGGTAAAGATATACTCTATAGAGCCTTTTTAATGTCCCTAACCTTCTTCATAAATAAACTATAATTTGAGCTACAAACGCAGGAAAATAGCCAAGGTGGTAGTGGAAATCCTTTTTGGCTCGAAGAGAACATACCTAAGCGCGCGTTACTCCTCCAAAAGGATTGCAACGAACAGCAGGACGGAACCTTTACTATTAGCATTGGCTTTGCGCTTCAGAAAGAATTATAAAATTTCGTTTTAACAAAATAACGGAACCGTAAATGGAGATTGTGTGATGCAATCAAATTGTTAACAAAACTCAATAATTAAAATGATGTTGATAATTTAAAGTTGATTTAAAACTGATTTGATGCTAAATATGTTAATATCACGAGGTTTGCCGTAATATTTGGTTATCTTTGCTTACAACAAATATATAAACACGAATAATGAGTTTTTTTGCAGATAAAAGAAGGGAAGTGATGGTGCATATAGAACAGTATATGCTGGATATGATGGATACCTATCTTAAACCGATCGATACCAACTGGCAGCCATCTGACTTTCTACCTGACTCTACAAGTGATACATTTTATCAAGATATAAGAATACTAAGGGATAATGCAAAAGATCTTTCATACGATCTTGTAGCTGTATTAATTGGTGATACGATTACAGAGGAGGCTTTGCCTACTTATGAGTCGTGGTTAGCAATGGTGCAGGGACCAAGTATGAAAGAAGATGGTGGGTGGATGAAGTGGAACAGACATTGGACTGCTGAAGAAAACCGTCACGGGGATTTGTTGAATAAATATTTATACCTATCGGGTAGGGTGGATATGCGCCAAATGGAGATTTCTACACAATACCTTATTGCTGATGGTTTCGACATCGGTACCGGACACGATCCTTACCGCAATTTTGTTTACACTTCTTTTCAGGAGATGGCAACCAATATTTCGCACAGAAGAGTAGCTTCGTTAGCCAAAAAAGATGGCGATACGCTATTGTCGAGAATGTGCGGTGTAATTGCTTCTGATGAAGCCAGACATGCAAAAGCTTATAAAGATTTTATGAGCCGTATCTTTGAAGTTGATCCAAATGAGGCGATGCTTGCTTTTGAAGATATGATGCGCCAAAAAATTGTAATGCCTGCTCACTTCTTGCGTGAAGTTGGTTTAAAAATTGGTCAAACTTTCGGTCATTTTACTGATGCAGCACAACGTTTAGGCGTTTACACGGCGATTGATTATGTTGACATTATGCAACAGTTAATTGTTGACTGGAAAATTGAAGGTATGCGCGACTTAAACGAGGCCGGAGAAAAAGCCCGCGACTACATTATGGCTTTACCTTCGCGTTTGTTGCGTGTAGCGGAAAGAATGAAAAATCCTACGATTGATTATAAATTCAGCTGGATTGCAGGATAAGCCCCACTGATTTTACCATATTTAAAACCTGTTGCCTATTGCAACAGGTTTTTTTTTAGGGTTAATAGAAAATTTGATCTTGCTTAGCCAGGTTAAAGCCTTTATTTCGCAAAGCTTGTTGTGCCTTAGCGCTCCACAATAATGGGTTGGTATGGTTAAAATGGATGAAATACAGCTTGCGTTTTACTGCTGCTGTTTCGTTTTTAAACAAATCTGTTGTTTCTGTAAGCAAAGGGTGAGGTACTTGGGCAATTGCCCTGTTAGCAAGTTCGGTATTGCTATAAAAGGTAGCATCAACCATGGCTACATCTACATTTTTAACTTCTGTTATAATATCTTTATTCCACTTGCTCCATTTGTCGATATCAGGAATAAAGAGATATTTTTTAGTAGGGGTAATAATTTTAAAGCCGGCAGTTTCTGAAAATTCATCACGGTGAGGTACCGTAAATGCTGTTACTGTATTATTGGAGACAGTAATGGCTTGGTCGGCCGAAAGCCCAATAATATTGATGTTGTTTAACTTGACAAGTTGGCTCCATGGTCCATTTTGCTCCAGAAAGGCTTTTAACTTAGGCAATACATACACTTTTAAACTTTTGGTTGCCATTACTTCGCGACCAAATTCCATTAAGCCGGTATAATGACCAATATGGGCGTGCGTAATAAATACGCCCTCAGGAAGATATGGATAGGCATTGTTGGTTTGCGATTTAAAATGTTGCAACTGTTGTTTGATATCGGGAGTAGCTTCGAACAACCACCATTTTTTATTAACCGGATCGACCAGGGCAAGGGAAACCACCTGTTTCTGCATTTTTGGATTAGCCCAGGCTATTTTACAACAGTTTTTCTGGCAGCCCATGTGTGGGTAGCCACCATCCTGCGCAATACCTAAAGCGATTATGTAAGTGGTTTGGGGTAGTGTAGCAGCCCAGGTATTTGCACTAAACAGGACAACAATTAGAAAGATTAATCTTTTCATTACATGTTTCTCCTGTATTGTCCGCCAACTTCGTAAAGGGCGTTGCTAATTTGCCCTAATGAACAGATTTTACATACTTCCATTAACTGTTCGAAGATATTATCGCCGGCAACAGCCGATTTTTGCAACTGTTTCAACAAACCGGCGGCTTTATCCTGGTTACGGTTCTGGAACTTTTCTAATGTAGAAATCTGGAACTGTTTTTCTTCTTCGGTTGCCCTGATTACTTCCCCCGGAACAATGGTAGGCGAACCGTTTTTATTTAAGAAGGTATTTACGCCAACAATAGGATATTCGCCAGTATGTTTCAGGGTTTCGTAGTACAGGCTTTCTTCCTGTATTTTTCCCCGTTGGTACATGGTTTCCATAGCTCCTAAAACACCACCACGATCGTTTATTCGTTTAAATTCTGCCAGTACAGCTTCTTCTACCAAATCGGTTAATTCTTCGATGATAAAGGCTCCCTGTAGCGGGTTTTCATTTTTGGCCAGGCCTAACTCCCGGTTTATGATCAATTGTATGGCCATCGCCCGTCTTACCGATTCTTCGGTAGGTGTAGTAATGGCTTCGTCGTAAGCATTGGTGTGGAGCGAATTACAATTGTCGTAAATGGCATAGAGAGCCTGTAAGGTAGTCCGGATATCGTTAAAATCGATTTCCTGGGCGTGCAACGAGCGACCTGAAGTTTGAATGTGGTATTTCAGTTTCTGCGAACGATCGTTCCCTTTATATTTGTTTTTAATGGCTTTTGCCCAGATTCTACGTGCTACACGGCCAATTACTGCATATTCAGGATCGATACCGTTAGAAAAGAAGAAAGAAAGGTTAGGCGCAAAATCATCGATATGCATGCCCCTGCTTAAATAATACTCCACAAAGGTAAAGCCATTACTCAGCGTAAAAGCCAGTTGCGAGATGGGATTTGCACCTGCTTCGGCGATGTGGTAACCCGAAATGGATACTGAATAGAAGTTCCGTACTTTTTCATCAATAAAATATTTCTGGATATCACCCATCATCCTTAGGGCAAATTCGGTAGAAAAAATACAGGTATTCTGTGCCTGGTCTTCCTTTAAAATATCAGCCTGAACAGTCCCACGCACGGAGCTGATGGCTTTGGCTTTAATTTGCGCATAAACATCAGCAGGCAGCACCTGATCGCCGGTTAGGCCTAAAAGCATTAAGCCCAAACCATCGTTTCCTTGTGGTAAAGTACCATTATAAGCAGGCCTTTCTGCATTTTTGGCTTTATAAATGGCCTTAATTTTAGCTTCAACTTCCTTTTCCAGTCCATTTTCGATAATGTACTTTTCACATTGCTGATCGATAGCAGCGTTCATGAAAAAGCCCAGTAACATTGGTGCTGGCCCATTAATTGTCATCGATACCGATGTGGAAGGTGCACAGAGATCAAAACCCGAGTATAATTTCTTGGCATCATCTAAAGTGGCAATACTTACACCCGAATTACCGATTTTACCGTAAATATCGGGACGGATGTGTGGATCTTCACCATAAAGGGTTACTGAATCGAAAGCGGTAGATAAGCGGTGAGCCGGTTGGCCTAATGAAACGTAGTGGAAACGTTTGTTGGTACGTTCGGGCCCACCTTCACCAGCAAACATGCGGGTAGGGTCTTCGCCTTCGCGCTTAAGTGGAAATACCCCTGCCGCGTAAGGAAATTCGCCCGGTAGGTTTTCGGTGAGCAACCACCTTAAAATATCGCCCCAGTCTTCGTAACGTGGCAATGATACTTTAGGGATTTGAAGCTTCGAAAGGGATTCGTAAAACAAAGGCTGTTTAATTTCTTTATCGCGGACTTTATAAATGAAAAACTCTTCCTGATAAGCCTTTTTTGTTTCGGGCCACTGGCGCAATAGCCTTTTGCATTCACCGTCGAGTTTTTCTTCGAAAAAGGTGTAGGTTGCCTGTAAATTTCTTGACATCCCATCCTCCGGAGAATCCTCTAAAAGAGGGGAATTGATTTCCTTAGTCAGATCAATTACACCTTTGAGCTGGTACATTTTACGGGCAATAGTGGCCTGTTTAGTTACCCATTCGTTATACATCTGGCTCGATTCTGCAATTTCGGCCAGGTATCTGATCCGATCGGGAGGAATGATATAAATCTTTTCGGATTGATCTGTAGTCAATTCCATTTTGGCTTTGAAATCAGTTCCGGTTTTAACCTTTATCTGGTCCATTAAGGCTACAAACAAGTTGTTCATTCCCGGATCGTTAAACTGGGAGGCCATAGTGCCATACACCGGAATTTCATCGTCTTTGGCATCGAAAATGTTATGGTTGCGCTTATATTGCTTGCGCACATCCCTTAACGCATCTAAAGCGCCTCTTTTATCAAATTTATTAATGGCTACGAGATCGGCAAAATCCAGCATGTCTATTTTCTCCAATTGGGTAGCTGCACCAAATTCGGGAGTCATAACGTACAATGAAACATCGCAATGCTCGGTAATTTCGGTATCCGACTGGCCAATTCCCGAAGTTTCGACAATAATCAGATCGTAGCCTGCTGCTTTGCAGATATCGATACTTTCCTGCACGTTTTTCGACAATGCCAGATTGGCTTGCCGGGTAGCCAGCGAACGCATGTACACCCTTGGATTGTTGATCGCGTTCATCCTGATCCGGTCGCCAAGTAGGGCACCTCCGGTTTTTCGCTTAGAAGGATCGACAGAAATAATGGCCAGCGTTTTATCTTTCACCTCGACCAGAAAACGGCGCACCAGCTCATCAACCAGCGAGGATTTTCCAGCTCCACCAGTTCCGGTAATCCCCAGGATAGGTGCCGTGTTATTTTGTGATAGTCGCTTTAATTCGTCAACAAATTTTTGTGCGCCCTCCGGATCATTTTCTGCAACAGTAATGGCACCGGCTATTGCTTTAATATCTTTGGCCGGAATGGTTTCTAATTCGTTGGTGATACTGGCTTTGGTAACAAAATCAGTTTGCACCAGCATATCGTTTATCATGCCCTGTAATCCCATCTTACGGCCATCATCGGGAGAGTAGATTTTCGAAATCCCATATGCCTGAAGTTCTTCAATTTCGGCTGGCAGGATTACCCCTCCGCCACCTGCGAATATCTTAATATGCCCCGAACCTCTTTCCTGCAACAGATCGTACATGTATTTGAAATATTCGATGTGACCGCCCTGGTAAGAAGTCATGGCGATGCCCTGTACATCTTCCTGAATGGCGCAATTTACAACTTCATCAACCGAACGATTGTGCCCCAGGTGAATTACTTCGGCTCCCGACGATTGCAGGATACGGCGCATGATATTGATGGTTGCATCGTGGCCATCGAATAAAGAAGCAGCGGTTACAAAACGGATTTTATTTTTGGGCCTATATATTTCTACTTGTTGCATAAACTGAATTTAAAGCAAAGGTAATTTTAAATCTACCTGTGTTTGTCATTTAAATAGCCGGATAAGCAATAAGTTGGTTCTGTATTGGAGAGATTTCGACTAAAGACTCCGAACTAACGACTCCAGACTTAAATCAGGCTTTTTCCGACTGATATTTGGTATGCAAATGTAGTAAAATATGCGGCGCAAACCGCGAATACCCTATACCGTTACGGCCTTTAGTCTATTCCAATTCGCGCCCAAACTGAAGCAGATAGCCATTGTTATCGTAAATTGCAAACTCCCTCATGCCGAATTCGAAATCTTCAATAGGGTAGCAGATTTCGCATTGATCTTTTAAATTTTCCCAAAGCGTTTCCACTTCATTGGTTTTGATGTAAAGTGAACCGCTCATAGTGGGTTTCGGGATATTGCGGTGAGCATTGGGCATACTGAACATGATCTCTATCTCATCTTTAATGAGGCTGAACCAGCTCAGATCATCAAATTTTGTGGCACAAGTGAACCCTAAAACTTCGGTATAAAATTTTAGGGTTGCCGGCATATCATGCGATTCGAGCATTGGAGTAAGTTTGGTGGCGGTGTATTTTGGCATTTTCTAAGATAAAAAATTGAAGTTGATTTTTAATGCCAGGCCAGTGATAAGTAAAACTATTCTGGCTCTAGAAACAACCAGAAAGATAGAGACCTTGAAATAAATTCAGGGTGACAATTACCTTTAAATAAAAAAAACTATGCTGGTGGGCATAGTTTTCTTTGAATTATTTATTGGTTATTTCTGTTATTGGTTCTCCTACCGTTCCGTTTGGCATTTGGATGTGGAGTAGTGCAGCCAGTGTGGGTGCAATATCAGTCATGTAGTGTGTTTTATTGGTAGCACCTGGTTTAATGCCCCAACCCATAAACACAAGTGGAATATGCGAATCGTATGGGTTCCAGTTACCGTGCGTAGTACCGGTACTGCCGCCATTAAACCAGTTTGGCTGCAAAACGTAATAAATATCGCCGCTTCTGCGTGCGTTATATCCGTTGGTGATCATCTTTTTCTGAATCTCCTGAAGCGTGCTTTGAGAAATGTTCGCAATATCTACTGCATTCTGAAAGCCATCTAAAGTTTTTAAGAATTCAACTGATGCTGATTTGATTACATTGAAACTTACTGAAGCTTTATCTGTTTTCGCGTGGTCGAAAATGATCTGGTTGTTCATCGATCTTAAAACCACATTGTTTACTTTGAATTTATCGTTCAGATAAGCATTTAATTTATTGGCAATATCCCTGTCGCTTACAACACCAGAAGGCATTTTGTTTTCTTGCATAAAGCCTGGTACGTGTGCAGCACCGTGATCAGCAGTTAAGAATACGGTATAACTACCTTTACCTACTTTTTTATCCAGGTAGTTAAAGAATTCTTCAATGTCTTTGTCTAAACGCAGGTAAGTATCTTCTGCCTCAATAGAATTAGGTCCGTAAGCGTGACCAACATAATCAGTAGAAGAGCAGCTAACCGCTAAGAAATCGGTAATGTTATCCTGACCTAAATCTTCTGATAAAATGGCCAGTTTAGCCAAATCTAAAGTAATGGTATTGCCATAAGGCGTACTTCTGATGGCATCGAAATTTTTATCGATATTTTGGGTTAACTGGTGTGGAAAAGTATTGTTTTTGCCTTCATATTCTTTGGCATCGGCAGTACTGTTTACGTAAGTGTTAATTGGGTATAATGTTTCCCAGTTTTTAGCGTAAAACTTATTAGCCAGTTTTAATTTGTTATAGTCAGCAATCCAGTTTGGTACTTCTTTCATGTAATAGCTACTGGTAATCCAGTTTCCGGTACTGCCCTGATACCAGTAAGCCGCATTTGCAGCATGGCCTGCAGGAAGGATAGAACCCCTGTCTTTTAACGAGATACCGATTACTTTACCTTTAAAATTGGTGGCTAACCTCAACTCATCGGTAATGGTGGTGGTTAACATATTTTTTGGCGACATGTTTCCTTCAGAAGAAGGCGTGCTGCCAACCGTAGTTGCGGTCGAATCTTCGGTACAATAAACATTCTTTTTGGTCTCCGGATCGTACCAATCGTTACCAATAATGCCATGTACAGCTGGTACCGAACCTGTGTAAATACAAGTATGGCCACAAGCAGTATAGGTTGGTGTGTAAGGAATAAATGTATTTTCTACTGAAAAACCTTCGTTTACTAATCTTTTTAAACCACCATTGGTATAACGGTTGTAAAAGCGATACAGGTAATCCCAGCGCATTTGATCTACAACCAGGCCAACCACCAGTTTAGGGCGGGCTACTTCGGCTGGAAATGCTTTAGCTGGTGCAGGTGTTACTTTTTTGGATTGCCCGAAAGCAATAGAAATAGAAAGAATTGAAACTGAGAGAATCAGACCGGGAATTTTTTTCATTTTATCTTTATTATGCGGCTAAAGTAACCATTTTTGAATGAAGAAATTTTTTATTTGTGTAAATATTTAGAAGCGAAACAGGCGATTTCTGGAAGTAATTTAAACGCAAACGGTTGTCTAAATAACATTAATAAAAAAACGGTCATTGGGTATTACATTCGACATCTTTTGATTCATGAAAAATATCTACAGGTAGAATTTTGATTGTTAAACCTGCTCATTTTCATGTGTTTGTAGTTGATTTGTCTAATAAATTAGAGTTAAGACTATAGCAATTAACACAATCGTTTGCGTGGAGAAAAATCAGCTCATTTTGATTTTTGTGGTTAATTTAATATGATAATTAATCACCTAACCAAAATGTAAAACTATGAAGTCAACTAAATTTTCGACCTGGTCTTTAATGGCTATGGTTACCCTCGTTTTTTTTCTCTTTTCCTGTCAAAAAAGTATTATTGCCGAAAACCCGCAGTTAACAAAGAAGACCCTGGGTTTGGCAACAGCTGCTGCATTAAGCGGAGAGAATGCAGCACCATCAGAACACCTTTATTTTTCCTTTCCTTCGGATGCGATTGCTAAACTGCATAAAATAAAAATTACACAATCAGCTAATGCCGAATATTTTTCGGTGCACAATTATGCCGGTGGCTATGCAGGTTTACAGCAAACCCCCGATAATTCTTTTGGAACACCTAACATTCTGATTTCTTCGCTATGGGATCCGAATACTGCGGGTGGGGTTTATTCGGAAGTGGCTTACACAGGACCAGCGACCATTAGCAGTCGGTTTGGAGGTGAAGGGGATGGTTACAAAACTATCAATCCTTACCAATGGGAACTTAATACCTGGTATAATTTAGCCTTAAGGGCATGGAAATTAAACGGGAAGTTATATATCGGATCTTTTATCCAAAATCAAACCACCGGAGTTTGGTTCCACACGTCTACACTGGCCATCCCTGAGCGTACACAGTTTCTGGGTTCCAGTAACGATGCGTTTTTAGAAAACTGGACCGGAACTAATCCTGCTTATGATGGCAGTTTTATCAGAAAAGCCTTTTTTAAAGATTGCTGGAATTTAAGTACAAACAATACCTGGGAAAAGCATACCAGCAGAAGTTTTAGTGCCAATGCCGGCGATGCCGGTAGAAACGGTATTTACGACAGGGCTTTTAACTCGGGATATGATGCTACGGAGGATGCTTATTTTATGGAACACGGTGGAAATGTTCAGCCGGGTTCGGGTTTTGGTACCGGGCGTACATTGGCACTTCCGGCACAAACCAATCAGGGATCGGCACCCACATTAACCATTGCAGAAGTGCAATCGGCAACAGCCACCAGCAACGGTAATACGGTAACGGTAAACTGGACGAATAACCAGACCAAAAGCCCTCAGTTTTCATCAAAAGTAGAGTTGCTTAACCCATCTGGTACAGTAGTTAGCACAGTAAATGAAGTATTGCCTCAAAAAAGATCGGCCACCATTAGCAGTACTTTAGGAAGTGGGACTTATTCAGTAAGAATTACCATCACAGATATCTTCAATCAGAATTCTACCCCATTAACTGTACCTGTTACCAATGGCATTACAGCAAATACCTGGTACAAAATCAAAAATGCATCAAGCGGTCTTTATCTCGCGATCGAAAATAACAGCACAGCCAATAATGCTTTTCTGGTTCAAAGCACCAGTGCCACCGGAAATGGACAAAAATGGAAATTTAACACCCAGGGAGCAAATTATGTGATTGTTAATGCCAACAGCAATAAAGCACTGGATATAGCCGGCGGTACACAAGCATTAAGCGGCAATATTATTCAATATACAATTACCAGCGGTGCAAATCAACAATGGATTATGCTTCCTGTGGGTACAAATAAATATGTAATTCAGAGTAACCTATCTAGCCATTATGTGTTGGATAACCCGGGGAGCAGTACAACGAGTGGTACTAAGATTGTGCAATACAGCATTAATGGTGCTTCTGGTTCTGCAAATCAACAATGGATATTAGAAGCGCAATAATATAAGAACCAAGAGGTGAGTGGTACAGGACACTCACCTCTGTTATTAATTTGTATTTTGGAGGATAATAATCAATTTACAGCGCTTCGGCTACTACAAAAGTGCTTCCACCAATATAAACCAGGTCTTTTACACCAGCCGATTGGATGGCAGTTGCTTTAGCTTCAGCTACCGACGAATAAGTATTTCCTTTTAAGTTAAATTCGGCGGCCTGTGCTGCAAGTTCACTGGCGGTTAACCCTCTTTCTAAATCGGGTTTGCAAAAATAATATGTAGCATGTTTAGGCATAAGCGATAAAACTTTAGAAATGTCTTTATCCTTAACCATCCCGAAAACAATGTGCAGGTTTTGATAAGGCGTTTGACTGATGTTTTTGATTACTTCGCTAATTCCGGCCTCATTGTGTCCCGTATCGCAGATTACCAAAGGGTTTTTACTTAAAGTTTGCCAGCGGCCTTGCAAGCCTGTTTGTTTTTTAACCTGACTTATTCCCTTAAAAATACTGGTTTCATTGGTTTTGATTTCCGTTTTCTCGTTAAGCACCGTCAAGGTTTCTAAAACAGTCAAGATGTTTTTATGCTGGTACACACCGGTTAAATCGCTTTGCAGATTTTTATACCTGATTTGATTATCCTCGTAAACGGATAGCGAAAGTTTGTTGTTCCTGATCTTAAAATCCTGAGCCCTTAAAACTGCATCTGCAAAAATAATCGGGGCATTTTCTTCCTTTGCCTTTTTTTCGAAAACCGGAGCCGATTCTGGATGGGTTTCGCCAATTACAACCGGAGTATTTTTTTTAATAATCCCAGCTTTTTCACCCGCAATTTCGCCCAGGGTATTGCCCAGCATATTGGTGTGGTCTAAACTGATATTGGTAATTACTGAAATGAGCGGTTTAATGATATTGGTTGAATCTAACCTGCCACCCAGGCCTACTTCAATTACAGCAATATCTACCTGATGTTTGGCAAAACAATCGAAGGCTAAGGCAACGGTAACTTCAAAAAACGAGGGTTCAACTTCTTCAATCAGTTTTTGCTGTTGTTTAACAAACGAAATCACTTCCGTTTTGGTGATCATTTTTCCATTGATCCGGATCCGCTCACGAAAATCTTTTAAATGCGGAGAAATATATAAACCGGTTTTGTAACCCTGCGCCTGTAAAACCGAGGCCAGCATGTGCGAGGTTGAGCCCTTGCCATTGGTGCCACCTACATGTATACTTTTAAACTGATGTTGTGGATTACCTAAAGCTTCGCAAAAAATGATGGTATTGGTTAAGTCTTTTTTAAAGGCCGAAGCACCTACACGGGTAAACATGGGCAGTTTACTGTATAAATAATCGAGTGTTTGCTGGTAGTTCATAATAATGATCAAATATAAGCTGAGTATCGCTATTATGAAATGAAATAATGAAGATTTTGTTAGCGTTGATTCAGGTTATAAACAAAAAAAAGCACAGGTAAATCTACCTGTGCTTTTCGAATTATTTATTTAAATTATTATTTCACTTTAAAATTGAAGATTACGATACCCGTTTGTACATCAGGGGCTGATTCTAACTTATTTAAGCTGGCTCCCATTACGGCTTGTTCGCATTTTCTCCATAAAGCCAAATCGGATAGGGTAGTGCCTTTTGCACCTGCACGGGCCTGAACTACTTTACCATTTTTATCGACCCGGATTTGGACAGCAATTTTACCTGCGCTTTGTCCGTCGTCTTGTATACGGGGGATATCGATAAATTTTCTGCTGGCAAGCGAAAGCTGAACATTCCCATTTCCTGAACCGCCTTCACCATAATTGGAAGCTAAAGGATCACCGTCTTTATCGCCCTGGTTTCCAGGTGTACTGCCGGTTCCATCGCCTTGCCCTTGTCCGGTATTCTTTTTGCCTTTGTATAAAGCATTTTGATTGATAACCGGTTTTGCAGGTTTTTCTTCTGTTTGTGCAGTTGGGGTAGTAGTTTTAACCTTGGTGGGTTTGGTATTTACCGCTAAAGCCTCTTCCGTATTCTGCGTTTGAATTTCTTTTTCGCTCGATTCGGTTGAAGTATTCGGGGTAACTTTTTCTTCTGGTGTAACTTTATCAGGTGCTTTTTGGTTTGCATTTGGATCAACAGATGGCTCTTCAATGCTGGTGTAATCGTCGCCCATACCTTCTGCCGCAGTACCATAGTTTACTACCATACCACCCATACCAATATCCTCTGGCGGCTGGAAAGAGCCGATTACAATGAAAAAGCTGATCGCAAGCAGAAAAGCCATTATCCCGGTAGAAATGGCAACTGCTTTTGGGTAATTATTTTCTTCTGCAGTATTCATTATTTTTTAGGCTCAACAGCTAAAACAAGTTTTAATTTCAGTTTATTGGCAACATCATAGGCTACCATAATGTTTTCGGCAGGTACATTTTTAGCTACATACAAAATGATGGTTAAATCGGGGGCCAGTTTTTGGAAGCCTTCAATAACCGGTTGTAACTGATCTTCTGGTGTCGGTTTCTTATCAACGAAATAATTTAACTTTTCGTCTATAGTTACGGTAACTGCTTTTTTGGCTGTAGATTGTTGTCCGCTCGATGATTGGGGCAATAACAATTTAACTACCTGGGGATTTACCACAGCAGATGCCAACAGGAAAAACAGCATCAGGAAGAACATAATGTCGTTCAGTGCCGATGTATGTACTTCTACACCTCCTTTTGTTCTTTTGCGTAAATTCATTATTTGCCCGGTTCTTCTAATAAATCAATAAAGTCAATTGCATCAGTTTCCATCTTAAGGATGATTTTCTCTACCATAATATTTAAAATATGGTACAATACATAAGCAATAATACCGATAATTAATCCGGTTGCCGAAGTAATCATTTTGGTGTATAAACCGCCCGAAATGGTTCCGATTTCGATAGCTCCTTTAATTGATACCTGGTGGAAAATGGTAATTACCCCCACAATAGTACCTACGAAACCAAGCATCGGTGCAATACCGGCAACAATACCCAATATGCTGATGTTTTTCTCGAGTTTAGAAACTTCTAATTTACCCACGTTTTCAATGGCACCTTCAATTTCTTTAATCGGGCGACCAATGCGTCTTAAACCTTTTTGCAACATACGCGAAAGGGGAGAGTTATTGTTCCTTAAAAGCGACATGGCACCATCTAAATTACCCGATTGGATATATGATCTGATCTGGCCCATTAGGTTCGATTCATCTTTAGTCGCTTTTTTAATGGTTAAGTAACGCTCTACAAATATAACCAATGCTAAAAAGGCCAGAAATGCCAGGGGAATCATTACCCAGCCGCCTTTAAACAATAGATCGATAAAATGTAGTTCTGGTGCAGGCTGTGTTACGGCCTGGTTAATTGCATTTGCTGTGTCTTGTAATGCTTGTGTGGTGTCTTGAATTAATAAAGTTATCATTATGGTTGTGTGTTGTTAAATATGGGTTGTACGTAAAAACCTTTCCCTTTAAGTTTTTTCTGTAATAAATCTCTTTGGCTTATTGCTTCTTTTTCGTTGGTAAATGTACCCAGGCTTATGTTTTGACGTTTGCCCGGCATTTTCGCAATTTTAGCCGTTATACCTACCTTTTTTAAGGTTTTAATGTGTTGCTCGGCTTTTTCAACGCTTCCGAATGAGGCACTGATTACTTCAAATGTAACCGGACCGGTTTTTTTAGCTTCTGTTTCGGGTTTAGCCGGTACTGCTTCTACTTTTGGCGCTACAGGTATTACTTTTGGTGCCGGATTTTTAACGGTATCGGCCTTTTTCTGTACCTGATTGGCTTTTAAAATGCTATCTGTTTTGGCGATAGAATCTTGTTTTGCTTTCAGGGTATCGATTGCCACCTTTGTCGAGTCAATCGCTGCAGGAGTATTGATTACTGGTTCTGATTGTCCGTTAAACAATTCGGGTTTAACCAGGTAGGTAATGGCAGCAGCAATAATGATAACCAGGGCTACAATAACCACTTTTAACCAAGTAGACATGCCTTGCGATTGTTCTTCGTGCTCAATAGGATCGTGGCCAAAACGGTTTGGACGTTCTTCGTGCTGATGTTTAATAAAAGCAGGAGCCTCAATAACAGGTTCAACAGGTTTAACCTCTTCTTCGAGTGGAATATAAGTTTTTGCCTGTTCTGATTCTGGTGTATGCCCAAAACGGTTCGGATGTTCCTCATGCTGGTGTACAACTGCTGGCGGAACTTCCACTTCGTGTGCCTCGGCAGCTTTACTCGCTTCTTCCTGTTCTGGTGTATGCCCAAAACGGTTCGGATGTTCCTCATGCTGGTGTACAACTGCTGGCGGAACTTCCACTTCGTGTGCCTCGGCAGCTTTACTCGCTTCTTCCTGTTCTGGCGTATGTCCAAAACGGTTCGGATGCTCTTCGTGCTGGTGAATAATGGCTTCCGGAACTTCAACTTCGTGATGCTCATCAATCGCAGTTGCTTCTTCTGATTCGGGCGTTTCAATTAAAGCCGGATCGGGAACAACAGTTGCAGGAGTTTCTGCACTTTTTTCAACTGCTTGCTCGGTATGTTGTAAGGTTTTTTTAAGATCGTCTTTTACCTCGTCTAATTCTACATTTTCTATTACTGGTTGCTGGTACGATTTATTTTGAAAAGGTGCAGGTGCAACCGGTGCTTCGGCAATTTCATCATAAACAGCTTCATCTTCTTTGGCCGGTTCTGCCTGTGCTTCTTCAACCACAGTGTCGGTAAGTGAGGGCAAGCCGTAAAACTCAGAACCATAGTTCATGTTTTTAATCGGTTCGAAATCCAATCCCTGTTCGGTAAAAAACAAACGACCGGTATTTTTTAGCTCAATTTCATGATCCTGTTCCAGTTTCTGATTAACTTCTTCAACAAACTGATCGATGTAGTATTGGGCACTTTCGGCAGAGATATTTCTTTTCGCCGCAATAAAATCCGTTAAGGCTTTTTCTTCGGTAACATCAGTAGCAAACTGAAGGGTATAGCCAGGAGGTAAAAAGGTTTGTTTTTCCTTATCGTATCTACCGGGATATTTCTTTTTATAAAAAGTTCCCAAGCCGGTAATACCAACTTCTTTGCGTTGCTGCAAGAGCTCTAAAAGGTATGATAAGATATCCATTCGGGTAAAATTAGCGTTTTTATTTTAATTTGTTAATTCTACCTTCAAATGTAGCAATGGCCATATTTTTAATTTTCGGTTAAAAAATTGAATACAAGAAAGATATGATTTTTTATGGATGATAACGATTTAAATTATGTTTTCGCAAAAATCATACCTGTATCTACCCAAACATAACGTAGATAAATACAGAAATGGTATATCTGCAAGCAAATGACTAAAGCTTTTCCGATAAATTATAAAGGTAGTGTAACCAATGGTACAATTTCCAGAAGGGTGATTTAACTGCTCAGCGGAGCCCTGAACAACTCTCAGTGTTATAAAGATGCTGTGGCCAGGATAGCGGATGCTGATGTGAAAAAGTGTTTTACCTATAACTTATTTAACCACTGAGGCACAAGGATACATCTCCCGAATATAAAAAATACCATCGTAAATATCCGTCCACGATGCCGATTCGGTAAAATGATACACGCCCTTCATAAGGAAAGGTTTTTTATTGTCCGGATTTTCTTCACGAAACTGCTTAAAGTTTACGAAAGTATAGGGGACCGTTTCAGGAATCCAGGTTTCAAAACTGTTTTTAACCGGTGGATCTACAGTAAACTTTTTATCGGTATAAGTTCTACCATAGCTTCCAATCCTGGAGTTAAAACCTAAGATATAAGTTTGTTCGTTAAGCTGTTTATCTGCTGTGAATAAATTGCCCATAATTTTAGTCTCTTTACTATTGTGCCATTTTGAGTTTTTGATTAGTTCGGGGTGTTTAATAATATGGGCATTGTGTGCCCAAACAATTATTTTTTCTTTTGGAAACTTGTACTTTAAGAGCCATTTTAAATTCTCTGACATTTGATTATCCCTAATTTCAGAATCATCACTTTTTTTGCTTAAAAAAGAAATCTCACTTTCAGTTAATGCCATTAAGCTTTTAAGCAGCATCGTTTCAAAAGACGTAGGATCAGCTGCAGAAAGTTCATGGCTGATTTGTTGTAGTGCTGCCTTAAATTTTCGCTGTTTTTGAAGGTTTTTATTGTACGTTATCGAATCGATAAAGGAGAGAAAATCTACTTGATATTTTTCAGTGTTAGTGTAGTTAATCTTTTTTCCTTTTAAATAATTGTCGATAAATGTTTTCAAATTTTTATCGCTGTAGCTGCCAGTTATCTGATTATCGAAACCAGATATGATTAGTGGATTTTTATCTCTATAAGTTTTTGGCACATAATTGTATAATAAATCGTCGCAAGAATTACATTTGCTCCATATACTAAAAATATTATCCAATAGGAAAGGATCAATTTTAGACTTTTGTTTTTCCAATCGATCCCAGCCTTCGTTTAATGCAAAAAAGTCACTTTCAAATGCCAAAACATTAAATCCTTTTTCTTCGTGAAGATATTTGACTAATCTTGTTTTCGCCAGAAAAGCTGGCGAGTCGCCATGATCCTGTTCGCCCATCATCACCACCCTCGAATCTCCAATAGCTTTTTCAATGGCCTGCAATTCAGAAAAATCAGTCGAATCCGGTGATATGGTTTTAATATCAACCCGCTCATCTACTACAAATTGTTTTATATCTTTTTGTACGCAGGCCGAAAAAACAATTGAGATAAGTGCGCAGGATAATAATCGGTTTAACATGGTTTATTATTTGATCAGTTAAAAATTTGAAATATAATGTTTTTAACTCACTTATACCTGCCATTCCAACTATTTTGTCCATCGAAAACAGACCTTTTACAATCTGACTTTTACTAAACAGCCATAACAAAAAATGCCTCCCGATTGCGGAAGGCATTTTTTGTTATGGTTAAATTTCTGAAGTTTTGCCAGGCATTCTTTGGCAGACATCGGGAGTTTCCTGTTTTAAAACGAATAGGTCAATCCACCAAAAATGTTAAACCCGTTTACCTGGTAGAACAGGTATCTGTTGTAGTTCTTATTCAAAATGTTATTTGCTTTGGCAAAAACAGAGAATTTATTGTTAATTCTATAATCTGCCCCAATACCTAAATCAACAAAACCTTTAATGGTTTCGATTGATTCGATTGAAGTATTCGGCACCACATACTGTTGCGGGTTAACAGGATTGGCAATGTATAATTTTGCTTTTACATCGTCCTGAATAACAACAGCTGCGTTAAAGCTTAACTTTTTGTTGTAGGTGTAAACAAAGTTAGAGCTTACTTTTAAGCCTGGTTTAAACCACGAGTAAGTTTCCTGAGCAGGTTTCCAATCGTCGATATTTAGTTTACCAGTCCATTTTAATGCGTCGCTCACCTGGACCGAAATTTCGCCTTCTAAACCGGTAAGTTTGGTTTTGCCGAAATCATAAATCACATCAAACTTATTAAAGTCGGTATAGTTGTTTACAAACAGTGGCATATCATCAAACTGCTTTACATAAATACGGGCTTTGTAACCAAAACCTGGTCCGCCGGTACCTTTAATACCTGCACTAAAGCTTAATTTTTCGATGGTATTTCTGATATTGATATTGCTGTTTAACCATGGATTTTCATCAGTTAGGCCTTTAAGCGAGTTTCTGTTTACATCTCCTTTTACCTCACCAAAAACCTGCAGGTAATCGGGGATCAAAGTGAAATCGGCAGTAACGGCAGGAAAAATCCTCGAGCTGCTATAAGTACCAAATTCCTGCACAAAATTAATACCTGCTGTAATTTTTGCACCATTAACCTGCAAACGGATGTATGGGTTTAAGCGCAATAAATTGTTGCCAACATTGGTTAAAGCATCTTTGGTATTGCCAAATTCAGTTGAAGCTGCCAAACCTAAATTAAAGGAGCTGATACGCTTGTTTAAATAACCATTCAGGCTGAAATAGTTTTCTTTGGCGCTAAATTTATCTCCCCAGATATAACCATTCGCCTTTAAAGCATAGCTAAAGGCATCCTGGTCTTCGGTAAAATTTTTCACCATTTCACCTTCCAGCTCTACAAAGGTTAGCGCCTGCTTTTCAGGGTTAGGATTTAACGTTGGGCGCACATCATCAATACCGTAAAAATAGGTGCCGTTGCGTTCGAAATTCAGCTTGCCGCTAAAAGTATTTTCATCCAATATGCTGCGGCCGAAAACACTCAACTGCTGACTGCTGCTGTTCTGTTTGTTCAGCTTTCCTTCCTGACTAAAATGTCTGAAATAACCACCAAGCTGTAAGCCCTCATCTTTACCGGTATTAAAGTAAGCTTCGCCCAAAAGCGTAGCCAGCGAACCAAAGGCACCTTTAACATAATTATTTACCAATATGCTTGCTTTTTCTTCGGCTAGGGCCTGGGCTTGTAGCTTTTGGATATCGCTGTTCAATTCCAGTTTTCTGTCGGTAATGCTGTAGTTCAGTTTGGCCTTGTAGGTTTTAACATCATCCAGGTTCGGACTTCTTCTCAGTTTTACTGCCTCTGCCAAAATTGGCTTATAGGGGCGAACCACTTCAATCTCTTCGTTTACAGCAGTTTTTTCTTCAGGCTTTTTATCCTGCGCCTGTGCAGTCATTAATCCAGCAGCTAAAAAAAACAGTGAACTATATATATATTTAATCGTTTTCATATTGCTACTTCTTCTTGTTTAGTTTTTCCAGTTTTTCTTTGGCTGTAGGGATGATGTCATCCTTACCGTCGTAATTATCAATGATACTGAGAAGTGTACTTTTTGCCTGTAAATTATCTTTCAGGGCCACATAGTTATCCGATAGCAGGATGAATGATTTGGCTACCCAATAATCGTAAGAGGCCATGTTGTTAATCAGATCGAAACAGGTTTTAGATGAGGTTTTGTAATCACCTTTATTATACTCTACTAAAGCCAGGTTGTATTTCGCCTCGGCAGCAGCAACCGTTTTGGTTTTGGCCACTACGTTTTTAAATTCTTTCACCGCTGTGGTGGTATCGCCTTTTAATAAATAAGCTTTACCAGAGAATAAGCCCGAACTGTTTTTTTCTTCTTCAGAGGCTTTCTCCGAATCTTTAGTTAGCTGCGCATATTTTAACATGTCATCTGGCATGTTTAAGGCCGTGTAAGCCTTTAACAGATTGTTGATGGCAAAACTATAGTGCGATTTATAATCGGTAGTGGTTTCGAGTCTTTTTAAGTAAACGATGGCTTCGTTATACTTTTTCTGATCGAGGAATAACTGTGAAATACTCACCAACGAACGTTCTGTATAATCGCTGGTCCAGTCGTTTAAGATAAACTCGTAATCCGGGATAGCTTCATCCGGACGTTTTAGTTTTACCAGCGATTCGGCCCTTATAAATTTGGCTTCTTTCTCGTGGTTGGCTTTAGGGAATTTATCGAAATAAGCATTAACAGCCTGGAAAGCACCGTTGGCATCGCCTTTTAAGTATAGGTTGTTTACAGCCGCAAAAACGATGTTATCCTGCTCATTGCTCGAGTAATTGCCCAGTGGAGTGGTGTTTGCATAAGTAATAAAACCATTGGCATCGCCACGATCTACATAAATGTTTTTGATCGATTCCATGGCCTGTTTAGCTTCATCAGCAGTCGGGTAATCGGCAATTACCTTTTTAAACGATTCCAAAGCCACATCGTCCTGATCCTGGTTATACTGTACCAAACCAATGGTTACCAAAGCTTTCGGTACATAACTGCTGCGTGGATATTTGGCTACCAGGGCTACCAAATCGGATTTCGATTTATCGAAGTCGCCTTTATTGAAGTAGGTATAAGCCGTTTCGAAACCTGCATCATCGGCATAATTCGAATTTGGGAATTTAGACAACAAACTCTGCATGGTGCCAATTTTAGCATCGTACTGGTTTTCTAAGCCCTGGATCATCCCTTTCTGGAAAGTGGCATAATCTTCGGCGCTGGTGTGCCTGTTTATGATTTTGTTGTAATTGGCCATCGCATCGCCGTAATTCTTGTTTACGAAATAAGAATCGGCTAAACGTATGGTGGCATCATCGATGGTTTTCTGGTCTTTATCATTACCAGCTAAAAATTTCTCGAAATAGTTAGCGGCTTTGCTGTATTTTTCATCTTCGAAAGCTGCGTAAGCGAGGGCGTAGTTGGCAAAATTGTAAACCCCTGTTTTGTCGGCATCGGGCATTTTCAAGAATTTCTCGAAGGTGGTAACGGCCTCGCCATATTTGCGCAGCTCGTACATCGATTCGGCTTTCCAGTAGGTGCTTAAAGCGTGTATTTCATTGTCCTCAGCAAATTTTTCTGAACGTAAGAACATCGATAATGCATTGGGGAATGCCCTTTCGTTGTAAAACTCCAATCCGCGGAAATAGGTAACTTTCTGGTAAGCTTCTTTGGCTTCTAAGGTTTTATCGGGAATTGATTCTAAAATATCAACCGCCGCCTGGTAATTTTTGGTGGTAAGCAATACTTCGCCCAGCAAAGTTTTGGCTTCGTTGATTTTGCGCGATTTCGGGAAAGTTTTTAAGAAACCCTGTGTCGCTTCAAGCGCTTGCTGGTGAAATTCCAGTTCGTAGCTTAATTTGGCATAGTTTAACCAGGCTTCTTCCTGAATTGCTTTGTCGAAATCTAAACGCGAAGCCCTGAAGAAGGCACTTTGGGCTTTTTGTTTATCGTTTAACTGGATAAAAGCTTTACCCAGGGTATGCATACCGTTTTGCAGGTAAACATCATCCGTATTCAGCTTTTCTAAAACTGTTACCGATTCTTTGTATTTCTTATTTTGGAACAAAGAGTAACCATACTGGTAAATGAAAAGGTTGTTCTTAGTCTCGCTTTTATCTTTGGCATAAAATTCAGCAAAGTACTTCTCTGCATTTTTAAACTCGGATTTTGCGAAGTAAGAAGCCGCAACCAAACTCAACATTTCGGGTTCGAACTGTTGTTTGGTTTTTTGCATAACCGGTAAAGCATAGCTGATTACATCATCGTAACGCTCATCTAAATAATACATCGAAGTGATGTAATATGGATAGCTGGCTTCGTAGGTTGGCGAGCCCTTTAGCTTTTCGAAATTGGCAAGGGCAGTTTTATACTCTTTGTTTAGATAGTTGATGTAAGCAAAATAGTAGGTAGCACTTTCCTGAAAAGCACCTTCTTCTTTTTTAACTTTCTCGAATAAAGGTTCTGCTTTTTCGTAATCTTTAAGTTCGAAATAGGCATATCCCTGTTTAAACTGGTATTCGTTTCTTTGTTTGCCCGAAAGGGTAGAAGGATCGGTTTTTTCGAACCACTCTAAAGCTTTTTTATAGTTTTTTTGGTTAAAATAAGTTTTTCCAACATAAAAATAAGCCAGTTTGGTATTCGGGTTTAGCGGATAATCGCGGATAAAAGCCTGAAACAAACTTTCGGCATCGCTATTGGTTAATTCAAGCGCGCAAACGGCAGCATAGAATTTTGCATTTTCTTTTAACAGCGAAAGTTCGGCATTGCTCTCGGTTTGGGTAGAAGGCTTATAACGTTGCAGCTCAACCAGTTTAAACTGTTGGGCAGCTGCCGTATATTTTTCTTTGTCTAATAATTCTAAGCCAGTTTGATAGTTTTTATTAAGGTTTTGCACGGCGCTAACCTGGGCGTAGGCGCTAAAACCTCCTGCTACAAATAGCGGAATTAGTAAGTATTTTTTCTGCATTGGTTTCAAATATGGTTGGTACTAAATTAGAAATAGTATCAAAGCTTATCAACAGAAGTAATTAACATCTGTTAATAACAGCAATAAACGATAGGATTTTTGGTTTGGTATTGGCTAAAGTACGAATGTGGAAAATTAGCCGCCTGGCTATTGGTTCATTAGTTCAGTAGCCATTAGTTCATTGGTGGGGTTGTCGCAGATGACGAAATTGCCTAGTAGTTTAACTGGTTAATCGTATAAACTGGTTAACTGTTTAAATCGGTTAACTGTGTTGTAATTGTTAAGTTGTTAGAGCTTGTTACATTGCTAACTGGAAACTGTGTACCGTTTATTAGCTATCGGCAACAGTTTAGACTTCAGACTATCGACTATGAACCAATTGAGCTGAGGACTCCGAACTCCAATCTCTTAACTCTAAACTAATCTACCCCTGGCTTGCCAGCAGATACAGTACGGCCATCCGGATGGCAACGCCGTTTTCTACCTGTTCTAAAATGATAGATTGTTTACTATCGGCTACATCACTGGTAATCTCTACACCACGGTTTATCGGACCAGGGTGCATCACTACGATTTCTTTATCAAGGTTATCTAAGATATGTTTATTTAAGCCATACATCATGGCATACTCTCTTAGCGAAGGGAAATATTTAATATCCTGGCGCTCCAGCTGGATACGCAGCATATTGGCTACATCGCACCAGTTCAGGGCTTTAATCAGGTTATGTTCTACCTTTACCCCCAGCTGGTGGATGTGTTTAGGAATCAATGTAGTAGGGCCGCAAACCATTACCTCCGCACCTAAACGCTGCAAGCAAAGGATGTTAGAAATGGCTACGCGTGAATGCAGGATATCGCCCACGATCACTACTTTTTTGCCTGCAACATCACCCAGTTTCTGGCGGATGGAGAAAGCATCAAGTAAGGCTTGTGTTGGATGCTCGTGTGCACCATCGCCGGCGTTTACGATCTGTGCTTTAACGTGTTTGCTTAAAAACTGACCTGCACCTGCATATGGATGACGCATAACTACCATATCTACCTTCATGGATAGAATGTTGTTTACCGTATCAATCAGTGTTTCGCCCTTGCTTACTGAGGAAGAGGAAGCCGCGAAATTAACCACATCGGCCGAAAGTCTTTTTTCTGCAAGCTCGAAAGAAAGCTTGGTTCGGGTAGAGTTTTCGAAAAAAATGTTGGCAATAGTAATATCACGAAGTGAAGGCACCTTTTTAATGGGCCTGTTTATCACTTCCTTAAAATTATCTGCAGTTTCGAAAATCAATTCGATATCATTCCGGTTAATATCTTTAATGCCTAAAAGATGTCGGGTTGATAATTTTTCTGCTGCCATTTTTAATTTATTGTTTTTCCGATAATAAAACTACTTTGTCTTCACTTCCTTCGCTTGTCCAGGTTACTTTTACCTGTTGCGAATTAAGGCTGTCTACCTGATGGCCGATATAATCGGGCTCAATTGGTAAGTGCCTGCTGAACCTCCGGTCGATTAAAACCAAAAGTTCTACTTTTTCGGGCCGGCCATAAGCCAATAAGGCATCGAGTGCTGCCCTAATGGTTCTACCGGTCCAAAGTACATCATCAATTAAGATTACTTTTTTGCCTTCGATAATAAAATCGATAGAATTGCTGCTTGCGGTAACCAGTCCGTCTTTACGGCGAAAATCATCCCTGAAAAAAGTAATATCGAGGTTTCCCTTTAATATTTTTTTGTTTTTAAGGATGGTTTGTAGTTCCTGGTGAATACGGTCGGCCAAAAAGATACCTCTTGGCTGAATGCCAATTAAAACGGTATTCGAGAAATCGTCGTGGTTTTCAATTAACTGATGGCAGAGCCTCTTAATTGTAATCTGAATTTTTTGTCCGTCAAGAAGTGTTTTCTTTTGCATTGAAGAAGGATTGGGCAAATATATAAAAATGTTTTAAGGTTGGAAAGCCGGATGCCGATTGTTTTGGCTTTCGTTTGCTAAATTATTAAGTTTCAGTTATTATCAATTGCAATATTTTATACCTATTGCTGTTGGTAATCATCAATGAGTTGAAGAAGTTTGCTGTTTATTGCTTTTACTACTTCGAAAGTGCCATTGCCAATTTCTTTGCCATCAATTACGCTCACCGGCCAGGCATTTTTAGTCGAACTGCTGATAAAGGCCTCTTTTGCGGTGTATAATTCTTCGAGTTGAAAATCTCGCTCAACTATTTTGTACCCTGCAATTTCGAAATTTAAAATTTTACTGCGGGTAATTCCTCTTAAAATTTCTGTTTTAGGTGTTACAATGTGATGATCGGTTACCATAAAAAAGTTTGCCCTCGGGCATTCTCTGATAAGGCCGTTATTGTGGTACAACAAATCTTCAGCTCCACTGTTTTTAACAAAAGATTGCAGCCTGATAGCTTGCAGATAATCGATTGTTTTAACCATGGGCAACTGGCGCTGGTGGTTGTAGCTAAGCAGTTTCAAAGGGTTTATAAACGGATCTGGATTAGCCCCTAAAGGTGTTTGCGTTATGATGAGGTTCGGTTTGCTCATGGTATAGCCATCAAGGGCAAAACCACCTGTTAAAATTATTTTGATGCCTGAGTTGGGGATATTGTTTTTTTCAATTAGCTGGTTTATACTTTCGCTTAGTTGTGCGCGGTTAAAGCCCACTTCCATATTCATTTCCGCTGCAGAGTGGTAAAACCTGTCGAAATAATCGTCGATAAAAATGGGTTTATGGTTTACCGTTTTAAGAAAATCGAAAATGCCAAAGCCCCTTTGCACAGCTAAATCACTAACCGAAATTTTGGCCTCTGCAGCCGGGTACAATTTGTTGTTTATTGAAATATACATCGCACTGGTGGTGTTTGATATGATATTTAAAATTAAGCTAATTGAACTTGAATTGCTAAATTTTTGATGGAATTAAGGGCTAATAATACAAAAACCTGATTTTTGTACAGGCGTTAATTGTTAATTTTAGCCATGTTTAACAAGCCAATAATCTTTTTTGATGGTGTATGTAACCTTTGTAATGCATCGGTTCAGTTTGTTATTGCGCACGATAAAAAAGATCAGTTTAGTTTCTCAGCTATTCAGGGTGAGTTGGCTAAAGAAGTTCTTCCTAAATTTAAGGTAGACCCGGGTGAACTCAATACAGTCATGCTTTTAGCAGAAGGAAAATTATACACCAAATCTTCTGCAGCATTGCAGATTGCAAAAAAACTAAGCGGGGCCTGGCCGCTTCTGTATGGTTTTATCATTATCCCGAAATTTATACGAGACTGGGTTTACAACATCATCGCTAAAAACCGATACAAGTGGTGGGGCAAAGAAGAAAGCTGCTGGGTGCCAACTCCCAGGTTAAAAAGTAAATTTTATCCCTAGCAGTTACTGGTTGTTGTTCTTTTTGCGTGGCGACCAAAGCCAAAACGTGAGGATAATTAAAGGAATGCAGATGCTTAATGCAATTACAATCATAATTGCCCGCTGTTTAACCATATCGGGCTCAGTAGATGTAAATACATATACCGCTTCTTTAATGGCAAAAAGTGTAATAATGGTACAGATTACAGCAAATATTTTCCTCATGGTTTGAATTTGAATGCAAAGATTGCATAAATTTTTAAAAGGAGGGAATTGACAGAATAAATTTCCAATCGCAGCGTACAAAATAATATTCGTCATCATCTCGACTGAAGCGCAGCGAAATGGAGAGATCTGTTTTGGTAGATCTCTCGGCTACGTTACACTTTGCTCGAGATGACGACTTCTTATTAAAACAAAAAAGCCGGTTGGAATACTCCAAGCCGACCTCTTTTTAAACCAAATAAACCAAAAATTACTCTGCTGTTTTTACCGGAGCCAGGTCTTTTAATTCCTCTTCAGTAAATAAGCGGTAATGTATTTTAAAAGTTTTTTGAAGCGGGGTTTCTAAAGAAAAACCACCTACACCAAATCCATCCAGCACATCGAGCGTGAAATGCGAAAATTGCCAGTATTCAAAAAGATCGCGGTCTACCCAAAATTCGCAGTTTTCTACTTCGCCGAGGCAAACATCGTTCATGCGCAAATAGTAGCCTCCTTTTTCAAAACATTGGGGTTGCGTGCCCTCGCAACAACCACCTGCCTGGTAAAACATCAGCTCGCCGTGTTTTTCTTTAAGTATTGCAATCAGTTCTTTTGCTTTGGTTGTACTTTCAATCCGCTTAATCATGGTAGCTTTTGGATTAAGATCCTCAATAGTAAAAATTACGGCAGATCTGTAATAAACCTGCCGCAATCAAATTAACCAACGGTGGATTTAATTTTTTTACTAAAAGAAACCTAGTTTATTTTTATCATAAGAAATAAGCATGTTTTTGCTTTGGCGGTAATGGCCCAGCATCATTTTATGGTTTTCCCTGCCTACGCCCGATTGCTTGTAGCCCCCGAAAGGCGCACCTGCAGGGTATGCGTGATACTGGTTTACCCAAACACGGCCCGCCTGAATGGCTCTCGGTACCTGGTAAAGTTCGTGCGCATCGCGGGTCCAAACGCCGGCACCAAGGCCATATAATGTATCGTTTGCTATCTCAATGGCTTCTTCAACGGTTTTGAAAGTTGTAACAGCCAGCACCGGGCCAAAAATTTCTTCCTGGAAAATCCGCATTTTGTTATGGCCCTTAAAAATGGTGGGTTTAATGTAGTAACCACCACCTAAATCGCCACTAAGCTCATTTACTTCGCCTCCGGTTAATATCTCGGCACCTTCTTCTTTACCGAGTTTAATGTAAGCCGCAATTTTTTCGTATTGTATTTTCGAAGCCTGAGCACCCATCATTACCGTACGGTCTAACGGACTTCCAATTTTAATCGCTTTTGTACGTTCAATAACTTTGGCGATAAATTTTTCATAAATATCTTCCTGTACCAGCAAACGGGAAGGGCAGGTACAGATTTCGCCCTGGTTTAAAGCAAACATTACCGCACCTTCAACCGCTTTATCTAAAAAGGCATCGTCTTCGGCCATTACCGAACTGAAGAAAATATTAGGCGATTTACCACCCAGCTCTAAGGTAACCGGGATGATATTTTCAGTTGCATATTGCATTACCAAACGCCCGGTTGGGGTAGAGCCGGTAAAGGCAGCTTTGGATACTTTTGGATTGGTAACCAGTGCACGGCCAAGTTCTGCGCCGAAACCGTTTACTACATTTACTACTCCGGGAGGCAGTAAATCGCCTATCAGTTCCATTAATATCATAATCGATACCGGTGTGCTCTCGGCGGGTTTTAAAACCACGCAGTTACCAGCAGCAAGGGCAGGGGCCAGTTTCCAGATTCCCATTAACAGCGGGAAATTCCAGGGGATAATTTGTGCTACCACACCAATAGGCTCGTGCACGATTAAGGATACGGTATTGTGATCTAATTCAGAAAGAGAACCTTCTTCGGCGCGGATTACGCCAGCAAAATACCTGAAATGATCGATACCCAGAGGCAAATCGGCGGCCAGGGTTTCGCGTACCGCTTTACCGTTATCAATCGTTTCAACTGTGGCCAGGTATTCGAGATTATCTTCCATCCGCTGGGCAATTTTATTGAGTATAATGCTCCTTTCGGTTGAAGAGGTTTTACTCCAGGTTTTAAATGCTTCGTGTGCAGCATCAACGGCGAGGGCTAAATCTTCTTTGGTAGAATGTGCGGCTTTGGTAAATACTTTTCCATCAATGGGAGAGACATTATCGAAATACGCACCTTTTACCGGTGCTACAAATTTTCCGCCGATGTAATTATCGTAGTGGGATTTGAATACCGGTTTTTCAATTAAGTTTTCCATAATTATTATTGAATTTTTGCGGTTCGAAAACAACTTTTGGGTCTTTCTGAAAAAGATATCCTTCTTGTTTTCTTTACGGTTTTAAGATTTGGTTAATACAAACCTACTTGCAATTGTGCGGCGATGATAGTATAATTGCCTCAACCGATAGCATTATTGTTGCAGTGTGGCAAAGCTTGCCAAAATACCTTTATATTTGAGTAGAGTAATGCTCGCTAACCAAATCTTTATTGTTATGGCACATGTACTGGATCAGGTAAGTTTAAGTAAAACGGAAAGTTTACAAACTTTAGTAGAGAACCGGACCTCTTATACTTTAGCGCGTTGCGAGCTGAATGTTTTTGAAACCTATACCGAATCGTACAGGGTTCCACTTACTTTTAACGATTTTGTAATTACGAGTATGCTTCGGGGTAAAAAGGTAATGCACTTGTTCGATAAAAAAGGTTTTGACTACTTTCCGGGCCAAACCGTTATCGTTCCGCCGGCAGTAACGATGAAAATTGATTTTCCGGAAGCCTCAAATGTAAATCCTACCCAATGTATTGCACTGGCAATAGATCAGGATCAGATTAAGAAAACCATTGCTTATTTAAACGAGTTTTTCCCGAAAGAAGGGAGTAACGAAAAGTGGTTGTTAAATTACGATCAATATCATTTTTACAACAATGAGGAAATTGCTTACCTGATTAACAAAGTGATCCGCATTTGCTCCGAACGCTCAAAGGAAAAAGATATTCTGGCCGATTTAACCTTAAAAGAATTGCTGGTAAGAATAATGCAAACCCAGAACCTGAATATCTTAAACAGCGATACCCATAATCCCAACCATAACCCACTGGCTTTTGTGCTCAACTACATTAAGGCCAATTTAAACGAGAAGATTAACATTAATAGTTTAAGCGATAAGGCCTGCATGAGTAAAGCTACCTTTTACCGCCTGTTTAAACGCGAGTTGGGCATTAGTCCAAACGATTTTATTCTGACCGAAAAAATTAATAAGGCCAAAGTGCTTTTATCGCAGCCTGGAGGTAAAGTAGCGTCTATTAGCTATGAACTGGGTTTTAGTGATGCCAATTATTTTATCCGTGCCTTTAAAAAGATTGTGGGCATTACTCCCGGTGCTTACCAGCTACAGGTTGCCAGCCAGTTAATCCATTAAATCATTTAGCTTATCGGTCAGCTGTTTTAAAGGTTTGGCAAAAATACTGTTGTTCATTCGTTTAGTAAGCCAGATAAAAGGAATACCAACCAGTGCCAGTAAAGCCATTTGTATAAAGAAATTAGGCAACTGAATTACTTGTTCAAAGGTATGGTGTACACATAAACGGTATGCCAGCAAGCCAATGGGGCCAGCCAATGGCAAAAAGATGTACCCGAAAATTGTTTCGCCCCTTAAAATCTTTTTTATAGCCTTAAGGTTATCGTTAAGCACCTGTTTGGTGTTGGCATTGTAATCTACAGCCGTTTTAATTTTATTAAAATCGCGCACACCCAGCGCCCTGCAAATCTCGTAGGTAGCAACTATGAGCAGAAGCAATATTTTTAAATCGCCGCTAACAAATATGGCGAGGGCTAAAAGCGGGAGGTCAATAATTCTGATCCACCTTAATTTCCATTTCAACTTAAAAATCAGCTCCTGTAAAAGGCTGTGTGCTTTTTCATCGATAGTGAGTTTCGAGGTTTCTATCTGGTTGGCTTTTGCGCTAAATTCTACACCCAGGTTTTGCCATTCTTGTTCTAAATTCATGTTATTTGCCTGTTAAAAGTGTGGTTAATTGTTGTTTAATACGGTGTAATTTCACGTTGGTATGATTTCGGGATATCCCCATCATTTCACTGATTTCGGTATTATCGAAACCATCGAGGTGCAGCATCACGATACTACGGTCAATTTCTGTTAACTGTTTAATGCAGCGGTATAGCCAGTCGGCTCGTTCCGATAGTTCAGGCGGGTCGAAATAATGATCGAATACCTCACGTGTTTTAAGCTGTGTTTGTTTTTGTTGTTTGCTTAAAAACGAGAGCGATACATTTAAACTTAACTTATAAAGCCAGGTAGAAAATTTGGCCTCGCCTTTAAAACATGGATAAGCCTGCCAGCTCTGGAAAACAATTTCCTGGTACAAATCTTTACGGTCTTCCTCATCATCGGCATAGAGGTTTACCATTTTATAGATAATGCCTTTATGTGCTTCGAGTTTATCGAGATAAGATTTTGCTATCATACCTTATTTAGCCTGGTCTGCTGGTTTAGTCGTCGATTTAAATGTTTTCTGATATTGGTAGACTCCGATAACCAAAGATATTGCTGCCACAAGCAGTAAAGGATATTTTAGAAAATAAGGCATGTTGGTACAGCTTACCACACAAATTAAAAATGCTGTTGTTCCGAGTTTTGAGGTTTTGGTTTCCATATTGCTTCAGTTACTGATTAATTAATTTTGAACAGTTAGTAAGCAATGGCGACAAAAAATTACAGAGAAGTAAAATTAATTTTCAAGGTATTTTTTAGCATAGGTAATGCCCATCAAATCGTATCGTTTAAACTGCGTTTTTAGGCGTTTTTGGAAATCGGTATAGTTGCGTTTTTCTTTCGGACTCCATAAAACTTCGCTTAAGGCATCCAGCCTTGGAAACAGCTGATATTGCACTTTGGCGGGGTTGGTGATGTATTCGCTCCACAAACAGCCCTGTGCACCCCAAATATATCTGGCCTGCTCGGCATTCAATTCTGCCGGTACAGGTTCGTAATTATACACGCCCATTAAAGGCGAAAGTTTATTGGCGGTTAAACTATCTTCTTTTGCAAACTGAGCGTGATTAAAGTACATTTTGTCTTCGGGTGTCATAATGGCTTTGTGGTTTTGTTTTGCGGCCTCAATGCCACCTTTTTCACCCTGCCAGCTCATTACCACTGCATTTGGAGCCAGTCCACCCTGTAAAATCTCATTCCAGCCAATGATGGTTTTGCCTTTGTTGTTAACAAACTGCTCCATCCTTCGGATAAAATAGCTCTGCAGCTCGCTTTCGGTTTTTAAACCATTGGCCTTCATAACCTGCTGCGAAACGGCCGATTTTTTCCACCATACTTTAGAAGCTTCATCGCCACCAATGTGAATATAAGGAGATGGGAATAGGGCCATTACCTCGGTTAAAACATTTTCTAAAAACTTAAAAGTGGTATCTGAAGCTTGTAGTACATTGTTGTATTTGTTCATCATGCCCCAGGTTTCGGCTACCGCGTACTTTTTGTTCGGTTCGGTGCCTAATTCGGGGTATGCAGCCAGTAAAGCCATGCTGTGTGCGGGCATTTCAATCTCTGGTATAATGGTAACGTAGCGTTTAGCTGCATAATCAACCACTTCTTTAATTTGTTCCTGCGTGTAAAAGCCGCCATGGCGAATGCCATCGGTTTTAATCACGGCATCTTTCGGCGTAATTTTTACCTCGTTTGGTAAAACCTGATATTTGATATTTTCGTTGCCTTTTCCCGGCCATAAACCAATAATGCTGCCATTGCGCCATGCTCCGATTTCGGTTAATTTAGGATATTTTTTGATCTCAATTCTCCAGCCATGGTCATCGGTTAAATGCCAATGAAAGTAATTCATTTTATGCAGGGCTAAATAATCGATGTATTGCTTAATAAAAGCCACATCAAAAAAATGGCGACTCACATCGAGGTGCATACCACGGTAACCGAAGCGGGGATAATCGGTAATTACAACCGAAGGAATGGTGATCTGCTGGCTTACTGTAGCCGGAAGAAGCTGAAGAAGTGACTGGATGCCGTAAAATACCCCTGGTTTTGAAGTGCCAATAATAACTAAATTTTGATCTGAGGCCGTAAGGTTGTAAGCGTTATCAAATTCGTTTATTCTTGTATTGGATATCAGTTTTATAAAGTTTCTGCCAGGGGTGACATTAGTGATATTCAGTTTTAGTTTATAGTATTTTTGAAGATAATCATTAAGAAAATCAGCCGAAGGAGTTAATGAAGAATCGATAACTACAATCTGAGTTTTTGCGTCGATTATAAAGGGTTTCTGTGTTTTTTTTACATCCAGGTAGGCTGGTTGTGGAATGATATTCACTTCCTGTGCCGAAATTTTGAACCAAATAAGGATCAGAAACAAAAAGATAAATTTTTTCATGCTGAAAAGGCTAGGTTACGCTTTTCAAAAGTAGTAATAATAGGAGGGATGTAGGAGATAAGTAGGGAAGAACGGATTATTTTGTTACATAATAAAGAAAGTAGTCATTGTGAGGAGGCTTCGTCATACCTCCTCGCAATAACAAGTTTTCTACTGGGTGCTATAAATGATAGCAAGCTTAAAAAATACAATTTATGGATTAGATCTGTGTACTCTGTGTTTCCGTGGCTGTTTGTAGGGCGAAAAAATAATCCTGTAAGGTTTTTAAAACCTTACAGGATTGGGCAAAAAAAATCCCGATAACTTTCGCTATCGGGATTTAATTTATCAGTTAAAAAGAACTAGCCTTTTTTAGCTTTACTTTCTTCGCCTTCTAATTGCGATTTCAATTGAGCCAATACGTCTAAGTCTCCTAAAGTAGATTTCTCTACAGAATCTTTAACTTTTTTAACCGCAGTTACAGCAGCTTTAGCTTCTTTTTTCTTAGTTGCTCTTTCTTCAGCAACAGCTTCAGCTTTAACCTCTTCCCAGATACGGGCGTGAGATACTACGATACGTTTTGCTTCTTTGTTGAATTCAATGATTTTGAAGTCATTGGTTTCTTCAGCTTTAACTGAAGTACCATCTTCTTTAACCATGTGTTTAGTTGGTACGAAACCTTCTACACCATATGGTAAAGCAATAACAGCACCTTTATCAGTTACTTTAACAACAGTACCCTGGTGAACCGAATCTAAAGTGAAGATCGTTTCGAAAGTATCCCAAGGGTTTTCTTCTAATTGTTTGTGACCTAAGCTTAATTTACGGTTATCAACGTCTAATTCTAAAACAACTACGTCTAATACATCACCAACTTTAGTGAATTCGTTAGGGTGGTTAACTTTTTTAGACCATGATAAGTCAGAGATGTGGATTAAACCATCGATACCTTCTTCGATTTCAACAAATACACCGAAGTTAGTCATGTTTTTAACAGTTGCTTTGTGCTTGCTTCCAACTGGGAATTTAGCAGCAACTTCTTGCCATGGATCGTTAGATAATTGTTTAATACCTAAGCTCATTTTGCGCTCGTCTCTGTCTAAAGTTAAAACTTCAGCTTCGATCTCGTCACCAACTTTTAAGAACTCTTGTGGGTTTCTTAAGTTTTGCGACCAGCTCATTTCAGAAACGTGGATTAAACCTTCAACACCTGGGATGATTTCTAAGAAAGCACCGTAATCTGCAACAGTTACGATTTTTCCTTTTACTTTAGAACCAACTTGGATGTCAGCACTTAAGTTTTCCCAAGGGTGTGGAGTTAATTGTTTCAAGCCTAAAGCGATACGTTTTTTCTCATCATCGAAATCTAAAACAACCACATTGATTTTTTCATCTAATGATAATACTTCTTTCGGATGCTCTATGCGGCCCCAAGAAATGTCAGTAATGTGAAGTAAACCATCAACACCACCTAAATCGATGAACACACCGAAATCAGTAATGTTTTTAACAGTACCTTCTAATACCTGACCTTTTTCTAATTTAGAAACGATTTCTACTTTTTGTGATTCTAAATCGTCTTCGATTAACACTTTATGAGAAACTACTACGTTTTTAAACTCATGGTTAATTTTAACAACTTTGAATTCCATTGTTTTACCCACGTATACATCGTAATCGCGGATAGGTTTAATATCAATTTGAGATCCTGGTAAGAAAGCCTCAACGCCCATAATGTCAACAATTAAACCACCTTTAGTACGGCTCTTAACGAAACCATTGATGATTCTATCATTTTCAAGCGCCTCGTTAATTGCTTCCCATGATCTTTGGGTTTTAGCTCTTTTGCGAGAAAGGATCAATTGACCGTTAGCATCTTCTGGTGCTTCAACGAATACGTCAACTGAATCGCCGATTTTTAGATCTGGTGTATCACGGAACTCAGAAGTAGAAACTAAACCGTCTGATTTGAAACCTACGTTTAATACTACATCTTTGTTGTTGATTGAAACAACGATACCGCTGATGATTTCACCTTTAGTGATCTGGTTGAATGTTCCGGCATACATATCTTCAAACTTTTTACGGTCTGCTTCATTGTAGTTACCAAAAACTTTTTCATCTGCATCCCAGTCGAAATCTTCGCTTGGTGTTGCTAATGATGATTTGATCGATTCGATCGAAACTGAATCAGCTTCTGATTCAATCGTTTCTTTTTCAGTCAGGCGTCCGCCTTCTCCCTGAAGTTCAGCTGTTTTAGCTGCTAATTCTTTTTCTGCTACTTGTTTTTTAGCCATTAATTAATTGTCTCCTTTTTTCCCTATTTAGGGACTGCAAAGGTAATACTTTTTTTAATTATGGAAAAGTTTTTTTTAATAAATATAGCTGATTTTAAGCGCTTTATAATTTCGCTCTCGCGTAGAAGTGCCTGAAAGGCAGCATGGTTATTTTTACGGACGGCCCATTTTTCAAAATGCAACGGTCTTATTTTCGCATTTTAAGCATTCTGTTAAGCCAATTATTTGAAAATGAACGTGCAGCAATAATCGGAAAATGCAGTCCCGCTATCGCTTATAGTCCTCTCCCGATGAAATATCGGGAACCGGGCTATTCCGCTCTATCGGGTTTAAAAACGATGGGTTGTGCATAAATTTCCATCAAACGTTCCTATGGAACGATACGCAAATAACAAAAATGTTATTTGCTACCTGGCAGTCGTCCCTCTGGGACGAACTGTTAAAATTTGCTATATTTTCTTGTACCGTCCCATCGGGACGAATCACAGGCAGCAACGCGTGTGCGGGAATATGTTTTTTCGTTCCGTAGGAACATTTGATGGTTCCGGATTTATTTCTTTGTAAACGTCCCTCTCGTAAAACCCTCACCAATTAAGGTTTGTTCATCCCTGATTAATAGCATGATGGTGTTTTGCTGGTCGTATAATTTAATCATATCGCCATCAATCACATATTTAGAGGTGAAAATCGAATCGTTGTAGGAATCGCTCACGGTAACTGAATCTTTCGATTTAAAATTGAAAGATTTATACTGGATGTCTTCGCCACTTGCAAATGTGCCTGTAACCACTTTTTCGGCTACAAATGTGATGTAGCAAAAATAGCCCACCACTAAAATAACGATTACCGAGAAACCAATTATAAACTTGTTGCCGCTGGCATATTTAAGCGAGAAGTATAAGATGGCAAATAAAATAACTGCTACCACAGCAATAAAAATAATACCCGAATAATCTTTGTTCGATTGTGGTACCGATGCTGCAATGGTGGTTTTTTGTACCGGAGCCTTTACCGGCGAAACCCGAACCAAAAATTCTTTACTCACCCAGCCTTCGCCATTGGTTACTTTAATTTTAAAGAAAGTGGTATTCGATGAATCGATAACCGCTACATTTTCATCTTTAGGCAGGTAGCCAACAATTTTGCTTTTTGCATCGGCTTTTTCGCGCACACGTAAATCGTCGGCCGTTACCCGATACATGTCTTCACTACCTGTTGCCGTTTGTGTTTGCGTATTCGGTATTGCTGTATTGGTTGCAGGTTCGGCAGGTTTAGTTGCAGGAGCTATTTTCTCTAAAAAGTCTTTGCTTGCCCAGCCCTCACCATTTTTTAATTTTACCTTATAAAATTTAGCATCGCTGGCATCTAAAACCGCCACCTTTTCATTTTGGGAGATTGATCCAATTACCTTGCTTTTTGCATCTTTACTTTCCCTAACCCTTAATTTATCAGCGGTAACACGGTACATATCTTGTGCATTAACCGTAAGCGAGAGCATAAAAAGGGCAAAAAACAGGAATAAGGTTCTGGTCATAGGTATCGGGTTGCGCAAAGCAGTTTAATTAAAAAAATCTGGCAACGACGTTAAGAGCAAACATCGTGCTAAGTGCTCCAAAATTAGGAAATACTTTTAATTAGTATGATAAAAGCGGAAGTTAAATAGCAAACCTTTTTACCAGCTACCTCCTGTACCGCCACCACTGCTGCTACCACCGCCCCAACTGCTACTGGATGAAGATGAAGAGCTGCTGCTGCCCGAAGAAGAATTGGAAGAACTAGATTCAACCAACATGGCCAGGGTAATCCATTTTATAAATTCTTCGCGCTTGCAAAAGCTACATTCATTTATCAGTTTAGCCTGTCCTTCATGACTATAAGTTGCAGCTTTAACGGTTACTTTTTTATCCAGTTTATAGGTTCTGAAACTGCACGATGGACATTCGGTATAACTGTTATAAGCTTCGGCAGGCCAGGCTTTAATGATGTGTTCTTTATGGTCGGCACTTTCCCAAATATCGTAGTCGTAAGTCTGGATTACTTCTTCCTTGCGTTGACCCTTGGTTAAAAAAGGTTCGCCTTCTATGTTGATATCGCGATCAACCCTTACCATTTCTTTGTTTTTGCTATCTAAAATTGGTTTAAAGCGGTCGATGGTTTTTACACGCTTAATCAGGTGGATGATTATCGCAATCAGGATAATTGGAGAAAAAAAGATTAACCACCAGTTTTTCTTATGGAAGGCGACAACGGCATCAAAGAAGTTTTCGTCGTCCTGGTGTGCTTTGCGTATAGAAGAAATATAAAACAGGTACCTGAAAAAAAGGGCCACTGCTAAAATTCCGAAAAGGATATAGGGTACATGTGCAAGCTTAATGCCGCTAAACAGCTCAAAGCTTTCGGTAAAAACCACAACAAATACCGAAATAAAAGCAAAGATAAATATACCTGCGCAGCCCTTTGCTATCGTTGTATCGTAACTGTTTTCTTGTTTATTAAGGCTTTTCAGGCTAATGCCACTTTTTGCTTGCCGGTTTACAATTTTAAACACGCCGAAAAAAGCCAGGATAATTACCAGGCAAGGCAACCAAAAATTTTCGAGAGGAGTACTGCTTTCAGGTTGTGTAAAGAGCTGGTTAAGTTCTTGTTTATTGCCGGGGTTTAAAATAATTTCACCAATGGCATTAATGGTATTGGTTATGCCTGTATTAAAATCATTTTCCTTGAAAGCTGGCACCAGGTTGTTTTGGGCAATGTGTTTAAGCGTAACATCGGGTAAAACGCCTTCGGTTCCTGTGCCGGTAATGAAGCGGTATTTGCGCCGGTCTTTAGCTATAAATAAGAGGAGGCCATTGTTGCTTGTTTTCTGTCCAACACCCCAGTGCTGAAACAGCTCGTAGGCAAAATCGAAATCTTCTTTGTTGTGGTCGAAATCGTTAACAATAACTACAGCAACCTGAACATTGGTTTTATTTTCAAAATCGGCAATGGTACTGTTCAATGAAGCAACAGTACCACTGCCTAAAATATTATCGGGGTCGCTAACATAGCCACCGCCATTGTTTTTCGGGTCGGGAATATCTTTCACCTGATATGCAGTTTGTGCAGCAGCACAATTGGCCAGGAAAAGAAAAAGTAAAAAGGCAAAATGTTTGGTTAAAAGCGTTTTGAGCATTGTATTAATTTAGGTTTAAAATTATTGCGTCAACATTTAACAAACAGATGCCGGTATGGTTTACTCTTTTAAAATTTTTGCCAGTACTTTATCCAGTTTAGCTTTATTTTTCATGTAAGGCTCAAGGTCATACAGCTGTACCGATTTAAAGTGGATTGGATGACTCTCGCTTTGTAAAGAAATATAACCTGAGGTTAATGGTTTGCCGTCAACTTTGGCTTTAGGATCATAGTTAGAAACGCTACCGCCACCAATTTGTGGTTTGGTATATTCTAAAACTACCTCACCACCAATAATGTGCTTAATTACCGAATCGCCTAAAACTAAAAACTCTGCGGTTACCCATTGGTCGCCGGCATAGGTTTTCGATTTAGAATCTAAACAATGTGGGGTAAATAATTTACCGTTGTAGTTAATTAAGGTGCCTGGTGTACAAACATTACTGGTGTGGCGTTCGTGTTCGCCGTCGCCACCTAAAATTTGTCCTTCAATAGAAATGGGGAAATCCTGGTTTTTTAACATGGTTGCCGGATCCTGGCAGTGCAGCATCGCACCACTGTTTCTAAATGCCCAGCCCGGACCACCTTTTACCTGATCGCCAACAAAGCGGTAGGTTACTTTTAACAGATAGGCCGAAAAAGGTTTTTTGTAAAAAATATGGCCGTATTGGTCGTCAAATTCTTTGTATCCATCATAACCTACTTTCATTAAGCCATCTTCAACGCGGAAAGTGTTGGCATAATTTTCTTTGTAATCGTGTTTGGAGATTTTAACGTTCCAGTCTTTCAAGTCTTTTCCGTTGAAAAGATTAATCCAGCCTTTTTGGGCATTGGCACATAACGTTGCGGTAACTAAAAATAATGCCGTAAGGCACATTGATCTTAATTTCATATTTGCATTTGGGTTAGGTGCTAAAAATATGAATTTTTTTCTAATGTATTCAGGTGGCAGTTTAAGGTTGTATCTGGCTATTGAGGAATGAACTATTTTGCCACAGATGCACGGAATAACACGGAGATTTTTTTGCACCTAGCTCACTAATGAGCCGATGACTAATGAACTATTTTGCCACGGATGTACTGAATAACACGGAGGTTCTTTTGCCCACAGCTCACTAATGAACCAATGACTAATGAACTATTGACTAATGAACCAAAAACGGCTCCACATGATACAAAGCAAAAGTAAGTTGCTCTTCTTGTGTTAAATCTGTATTGTCTAAAATGATGGCATCTTCTGCTCTAATCAGCGGACTTTCTTTCCGGGTGGTATCGGCATAATCGCGGTGGGCCAGGTTTTCAAAAACTTCTTCCAAAGTGGTATCGTTATTGCCTTTGCTCTCCAGCTCTTTGAAGCGGCGTTCGGCCCTTATTTTTGGATCGGCTGTCATGAAGAATTTAACCGGTGCATGTGGGAAAACGGTAGTGCCGATATCGCGGCCATCCATCACAATGTTTTTCGATCTGCCCATGCGCTGTTGTTGTTTCACCATTTCATGGCGTACAATCCGGTGTGCTGAAACTTCGCTAACATTTTCTGAAACCGGCATTAAGCGGATTTCGTCAGAAACTTCTTCGCCGTTAAGGGTAATATGCGATTCGTAATCGCGCGAATGGAAATTTAGTTCGATGTGTTGCAAAGCATCTTCAACTTTGGCATCATCGGTAACATCAATGTGGTTACGCAAAAAATATAGGGTAACGGCACGGTACATTGCCCCGCTATCTACATAAATGAAACCTAATTTTTTAGCCAATGCCTTTGCCAGGGTACTTTTTCCGCAAGATGAATAGCCATCAATAGCTATAACCAAGTTTTTCTTCATTCTGCTACAAAGGTAAAAAAAGCCAATGGGTTTGCTAACTTTTTTTAAATCGATATTCTTTATACTTTTGCCGCATGTTACCTAGCAGAGAAGAAATTTTACGATCAGCCATTTTTAAAACTTCACGTAGTGGGGGGAAAGGCGGGCAGAATGTAAATAAGGTTTCGAGCAAGGTAGAGCTGGTTTTTGATATCGAAACCTTTGCGTATTTTACTGATGAAGAAAAGGCTTTGCTTAAAGAAAAGCTGCAAAACCGTCTTGATACTGAAGGTTTGCTGCATATTGTTTCTCAGCAAGATAGGAGCCAATTGCTCAACAAAGAGAAAACGATAGTAAAACTGATCGATTTACTGAAAAAGGCATTGATTGTTCAGAAAAAAAGAAAGCCAACCAAAATCCCTAAAGGCGTTATCGAAAATAGGTTAAAAAATAAAGCTGTTACTGCTGAGAAAAAGAAAAACAGGAAAATGTTTGATTTTTAATTCATTAACTGCTTTTTTTTACTACTTTTTTAGTTGTTTTGCTAGTCGGTTAAAAAAATCTCATGAGCCGAATGGTTTGAGGTGTAAATAGGCACCAAAATTGATGGTGCAGGTTACACACAAATTAAACCAAATGAAAAGAACAATCTTAGCCTTGGCCTTTATGGCCACACTTGCTGCCTGCAAGAAAAACCCTGATGAAACTCCAAATTCCTCCCCGGAAGAAAAATTATCTCCTGATATTGCCTTTACCGTTAATGGAGCAACAAAAGAACCCCAGCTTTTATATCAACCATCCGAAACGTTTAATTATTTGGGATTTGGTTATGATGTTACGGATAAATTTAATGATGAGACTTCTGTAAGGGCAAGCGTTGTCGACATTCCGGCTTATGACGCGAGCGCCAGTTACATGGTTAGCATTGCAAGAGGAACTGAAGGGGCTTGGACAACTATTCAGGCTGAAAATGCAGCAGACCTATCAGCAAAATTTTCTAGATTATACGAAGCGACTGATGGCTTGAAACTTTTTGGGAATACTATTGATAAATTTCCAGGCTCTGATATTACCGATAAAAAATATGTTTATGGATACTATTCTCATTACATGATCTGGAAAAGATATAATTTTTGGGATGATCAAAAACGAGTTAATAATTTTTTAACAGCTGATTTTAAGCGGGATATTCCTTTGTTGAGTGCTCAGCAGCTTGTAGAGAAATATGGAACTCATGTTTTAATCGATATTAAAATAGGTTCTAAATTCGACGTGCTTTATCAGGCAGAAGCACCTGATAATGGAAGGAGAGGAGCGATTATTATGGAAGGTTTACGTTATACCCTAAAAAGAACTTTTGGCTTGCCTACCGGCTATTTAGACGAACCTAAACTCCGCGATTTAAATGATAATGCTTCAGCAAAAATCTATTATCGTTCAACAGGCGGGGATATTAATAAATTAAAACCCGAAACCATAAATAACAGGGTGATTTTAAATTTGAATAACTGGGTTGCTTCAACTACTGAAGATAAAGCGCGTTTCATTGGAGCTTCAGATGATGGCTTGGTTCCCATTTACAACTTTATTAATGATTCGGTAAAAAAAGCTGAGGTAAAGGCTTACATCGAACAATATTTTGCTGCTAAAACAGTGAAGTTGAAAAATTAATAAACAAATAAGGGCGATCAAAATCGCCCTTATTTGTTTTAGTTAATGGGTTTAAAAAGTATGACATATCAATTTTTGGTTAACCGGTTTATGCAATTAACCAATTAATCGGATGGTGTTTGACCGAAGCTATAGCGTAGTTACTAATAATTAAGCCATATCACAATTCAGCTATATTTTTCCAAACCTATAGTACAAGCTTAAACCACCATAATTTTGCGCCTTGGCTACACTTTTAACTTCCTTGGTTTTAAAAATGATATTAAAATCGGCCGTAAACCTCTTCGAGCTGTAGTTTACCCCAAACTGTTGTTCAAAAACAATAGGTTTAACGCCAAAAGTTAGGGGACTATTGTCTTTAAACATACTTCCCTGAATGGTTGCATCGTAAGCCACAAAATTGAGTTGCGGTTTTACGTAAAAGAAAAACTCTGAGTTGTTTAGGCTTTTGGTTTTAGCATTTCCAATTACTGCATTATGGTAAGCGGTGTTGAACAATTGATTGATTTTACCAGCCCTGAATAAAACTGAAGCCCCCAAACCTGAAAATGTAGTGCCTAAATTGGCATAACCCTGAGCACTGATATCGGCAATTGGATCTTCTGGCCTGAAAATGAGCTTGCTGTAATTTGCGGCTAAGTTTACAGCTACTTCATTTTTAATCTGGTAATCCCAGCCAGCCGGAGTGTAAAAGCCAACTGTTTTATGCAAAAAGCGCTGTGCAGTTTGAGCAAGCGAGTTGGGACCAACCGTACCCAATTCTACACTGGTTTTTAAAACACTTTCGTTTTTGTAAAAAACCGAGTAAGCTGCACCTGCGTATAAGTAACCGGCAAAGGGACGGTCCTGATCTTCTTTGTTGGGTACCTGACCCCAGTAAGGTGTGTACATTTTTTGTCCGGCAGAAATTTCGTAGGTTTTTTTCTCGATTTTATCCGATAGCTTTTCGGTATTTAAAGCCCTGCGGAAATAAATAAATAACCCGTTGGTATAATAGCGGTCGTTTAAAGTGGCCAGATAGGCATCGTTTTCGGTTTTAAAACCAAATTCGTTTTTAAAGGATTGTGCAAAACCGGTTGATACAACCAGACAAAAAACTAAAGCAGCTAAAAGTGATTTCATAAAAAAGTCCCGATGATTATCGGGACTATAAAAGTATTTATTGTAATTGGATTTTTAATCGTTCTCTGTCAAAAGATTATAAATTAGTTTACAATCGGCGCAATTTTAACGCTTAAATCCAATGGTTTTTTTACTTTGTTTTTGGTGAGGGCCAAGTCAATCACTTCGCTCATTTCACTTACGTAATGGAATTTTAGGTCCTTGATATAGCTTTCTTTAATCTCTAAAATATCTTTGCGGTTGCTTTTGCAAAGGATAATTTCTTTGATGTTTGCTCTTTTTGCAGCCAGGATTTTTTCTTTAATTCCACCCACAGGAAGTACTTTTCCACGTAAAGTAATTTCGCCCGTCATGGCCAGGTGTTGTTTAACTTTGCGTTGGGTAAAGGCCGAAGTTAATGCGGTAAGCATGGTTACACCAGCCGAAGGGCCATCTTTTGGCGTAGCGCCTGCAGGCACGTGCACGTGTACATCCCAGTTATCAAATAAGGTATAATCGATACCGAACTCTGCTGCATGTGCACGTAGGTAAGCCAGGGCAATTACAGCCGATTCTTTCATTACATCTCCCAGGTTACCGGTTAAGGTTAATTTACCTTTTCCGGGACTTAAGCTCGATTCGATAAATAAAATATCGCCTCCAACACTTGTCCAGGCCAGGCCTGTAACCACACCAGCCACTTCGTTGCCTTCGTACAAATCCTTATCGTAAATCGGCGCACCTAAAATACGCTCTACATCTTCCGGATTTAAGTTCGCATCGTAGCTTTCTTCCATGGCAATTTTTGTAGCCACACCACGAACCAGTGAACCTATTTTTTTCTCTAAACCACGCACGCCCGATTCTCTGGTATAATCTTCAATCACCTTCTCAATCAGCGCAGGTTTAAGGGTAATATCCTTGGTTTGCAAGCCATGGTTTTCTTTCTGTTTCGGCAACAGGTATTTTTTGGCAATTTCGATTTTTTCCTCAATGGTGTAGCCGTTTACTTCAATAATCTCCATACGATCAAGCAAGGCAGGCTGTATGGTGCTTAAAGAGTTTGCTGTAGCAATAAACAGGATGTTCGATAAATCGTAATCCATTTCTACATAATGATCATAGAAAGCATTGTTTTGTTCAGGATCTAAAACCTCCAGTAAAGCCGATGATGGATCGCCCCGGTGGTCGGTTCCGACTTTATCGATCTCATCCAATACGAATACCGGGTTATCGGCACCTGCTTTTTTTATAGAAGAAATAATACGGCCAGGCATAGCACCAATATAGGTTTTACGGTGACCACGAATTTCAGCTTCATCGCGGATACCGCCCAATGCCATACGCACATATTTACGACCTAAAGCTTTGGCGATCGATTTGCCTAATGATGTTTTACCAACCCCTGGAGGGCCAACCAAACATAAAATAGGGGCTTTCATATTTTGTTTTAGTTTCAGTACGGCCAGGTATTCGATAATACGCTGTTTCACTTTTTCTAAACCAAAGTGATCTTTATCCAGGATACGTTGTGCTCTTTTCAGATCGAAATTATCTTTTGTAAACTCGCTCCATGGTAAATCCAGAAGGAGTTCTAAATAATTTAACTGTACCGAATAATCTGGTGCGGCAGGGTTCATTCTACCCAGCTTGTCTAATTCTTTATCAAAATGCGCAGCAACAGCTTTGGTCCATTTTTTCTTTTTGGCCCTTTCCTGTAAAGCATCAAATTCTAAATCGGCAGAATTGCCACCCAACTCTTCCTGAATTGTTTTTAACTGCTGGTTTAAGAAATAATCGCGTTGTTGTTTATCTAAATCGGTACGTACTTTCGATTGGATCTGATTTCTCAGTTCAAGCATCTGTAACTCTACCATTAAAAGCTCCATTACTTTTTGAGCCCTTTCCTGCAGTTTGTCCATTTCCAGGATTTTCTGCTTATCGGCCATTTCGGCATTCATGTTTGATGAAATGAAATTGATCAAAAATGAATTACTTTCGATGTTTTTAAGCGCAATACTGGCTTCGCTCGGAATGTTTGGCGAAAGCTGAATAATTTGTGCCGACATTTCGCGTATCGACGCAATGAGTGTTTTAAAGTCTTTGTCCGCTTTATGTTTCTGTTCCTCAAATTTTTTAACAACAGCTTTAATGTAAGGCTCGTTCTGAACCTCTTCAATTAAGCTGAAACGTTGCTTACCCTGTATAATTACTGTGGTGTTACCATCGGGCATTTGCAACAGTTTAATGATGTTTGCAACGGTACCAACGGTGTTTAGCTGCTCAAAAGTCGGATCTTCGATCGATACGTCTTTTTGAGAAACTACGCCAATAATTTTGTTCCCCTTGTAAGCTTCTTTAATTAGTTTTATTGATTTATCCCTTCCAACTGTAATCGGAATAACTACACCTGGAAATAAAACGGTATTCCGCAAAGGCAATATGGCCAGGCTTTCAGGCGTTTCCTCATTGTTCATTTCCTCCTCGTCTTGTTGAGACATTAAGGGAAAAAACTCTGTATCTTCATTGATTATTGGCATAGCTGTATGGAAATCAAATATATCTTGTTTACTCATTATCACATTTTCCGCTAACGACAAACTGGCAGTTTGATCGTATTCACTTTGTTTAATTTTTATATTAAGTTAACAATTTCAACTCTTGTGCCAAAGTAAAAATTATATTAATGTTATGTTAAAAAGGCAGGGCAATTTAAATATTTCCTTCAATATCATATAAAGTATTTTTTTGCGTTTAAGCTAATGTTTGGTGACGTTGTGCCCGAACAAAAGAAATTAAAACTTTTAAATTATCAGAATAGGATTATATTGCAAAAAAATTGTCCTATATATTGTATTGGACGTTAGATTTGTTAAACTTATTAATCATACATGAACTATTTTAAACAGGCGATTATAGCACTTATTATTTTTTCATCAACAGGCAGTTTTGCACAGGGTAACTACGAAAGAAGCATGCAGGCAATGATGAAAGGTGATTATAAAACAGCCGCTGCACAATTGGAAAAAGCCAGTGCCAAGACACCTGACAATGCAAATGTATTGCAGATGCTTGGTTATTCGTATTTCCAGAACCGGGAGTATGAAAAATGTATAGATACTTACAGCCGTTTGCTTGTAGTAAAACCAAATGAAGTTTCTGCCTACTATTACCGTGGAATTGCCAGATTAAAAATTGCTAACGATCCGAAAGAATCGTTGAGTACCATGCGCGACAATTTTTACCAGGCATCGCTTAAAGATTTTACCAAGGCTATTGAAATTAGTGGTGAAGAAGATACCCAAATGTTTCAGAACCGTGGTTTAGCCTATAAAGATTATGCAATCTTTAAATCGTTTAAAGCCAAGAAAAAAGACGAGAAAGCAGCTTGCATTGCACTTTTTAATAATTCGATTGCCGATTTCCAGAAAGTATTGACTTTGCAGCCGCTTAGAAAAGATATTATTGATTGGGTAACTTACGATAAGGCGCAGATTGCTACCTTAAAATAAATAACCATACCCTTTAATGTAAAAGGAGCCTCGATTTGGTCGGGGCTCCTTTTTTTATTTCAACTTACCAATAATCAGGTATTTTTTAAGGTTTAACAGCCTGATTTTTTGCTGTTTGTTTATCCGGTACAAACTATCAGGGTAATAGGTTAGGGTATCCTGCGATCGGTATAGGATGTTTTTATTATCGATGATAATTTCAACCTTATTAATTTTTAAATCGTGCTTTTCAACCACAATTTTTTTAACCGGGATCTTTTTATTGTCTGAAGTATAGACATCGGAACCATTTTCCTGTGCAATTTTAAAACTTCCGCGCCAGGAGGTTTTATTGATATCGGCATTTACAAAAATGGCCAGCTCTTTCTGCCAGTCGGTAATGGTGGCCGATTTATTTTCGGCCGCTCCATTTACGCTTACTGTTTTTTGTACAGTTGGGTTGAGTTTTTGCAAACGAACTATTTCCTTTCCAAAATAGCCCTTAATGTCGAAATATAAAAAGCTGGTATTTGCATCGGCAGCTTTCCGTTGGTTACAGGAAAGCAAAGCCAGGGCAAATACCGCTATATATTGTTTTTTAGTCATTATACTAAAACGTTTCCAGTCATTTCAGCCGGAATATCTACACCTAAGATCCTTAAAACAGTAGGGGCGATGTCGCCTAGTTTACCGTCGGCAATGGTTTTGTAATCATTATCGATTAAAATACATGGAACCAGATTGGTGGTGTGGGCAGTGTTAACCGAGCCATCGCCATTAACCATATATTCAGAGTTACCATGATCTGCCAAAAGGATAAATGAATAGCCATTTGCCAGTCCGGTTTTAACTACAGTTTCTGCACATTTATCGGCAGTTTCTACTGCTTTTACTACAGCTTCGAAAACACCGGTATGACCAACCATATCAGGGTTTGCAAAATTTAAACAAATAAAATCTGCCCAGCCGGTTTCCATCTCTTTGGTAATGGCATCAGTAATTCCTGCAGCACTCATTTCTGGCTGCAAATCGTAGGTTGCCACTTTTGGCGAAGGAATTAAAATGCGTTTTTCGTTTGCGAATTCAGCTTCCCTGCCGCCCGAGAAAAAGAAAGTAACGTGCGGGTACTTTTCAGTTTCTGCAATTCTGATCTGGTTTTTATTGTTTTCGGCTAAAACTTCCCCGATTGTTTTGGTCAGGTCATCTTTAGTGAAAATTACATTTACTTTTTCAAAACTTTCATCGTAGGTAGTCATGGTTACATAATACAATGGCAGTTTGTGCATTTGTTGCTCCGGGAAATCTTTTTGCGTTAGGGCAGTTGTAATTTCACGCCCTCTATCTGTACGGAAGTTGAAGCAAATCACCACATCATCAGGTTGTATGGTAGCAACCGGAGCACCGTTGTCCTGTGTTAGCACAACAGGTTTTAAGAATTCATCGGTAATGTTTTCATCGTACGATTTTTTGATGGCAGCCAAAGCATCCTGTGTCTTTTCGCCAATACCATTAACCATTACATCATAAGCCTGTTTAACACGTTCCCAACGGTTGTCGCGGTCCATAGCGTAATAACGGCCAATTAAAGAAGCTAGTTTCGCATCTGTATTTTGGATGTGGTTTTGTAAATCGGTAATGAAACCTAAACCTGAGTTCGGGTCGGTATCGCGGCCATCTAAAAAGGCGTGAACATAACTATTTACGTTCGATTCGTTCGCGGCATCGCAAAGTGCTTTTAAATGCTCGATATGGGCGTGTACACCTCCGTTTGATACCAAACCGATAAAGTGTACTGCTTTGTTGTTCTTTTTGGCGTAATCGAATGCACTTACTAAAACAGGGCTATTGTGAAGTTCGCGATCGGCAATGGCTTTGTTTATTCTGCCCAGTTCCTGGTAAACCACGCGGCCGGCACCTAAATTCATGTGGCCCACTTCCGAGTTTCCCATTTGTCCGGCTGGTAAACCCACGGCTTCACCAGATGCTTCAAGCTTAGAATTTGGATAATTCTGTAATAACGAATCGAAAAAGGGAGTGTCAGCAGCGTAGGCAGCATCAGAATTATCTTGTTTTCCGTAGCCCCAACCATCCAGAATTATAAGCGCGAGTTTTTTATTGTTTACCATCTTTATTTTGAAAATTATTGATCAACATTAAAACATTTTTACTTTAAACCTGTTTTAGTGTTTTGTTTATATGGCAAATATAACTTTATTGGATGTTATACAAATTAAGAAATCCTTTTTTTGATATGCTAATGGCATAATTTTAGCTGTACGCTTCTGTATAAAATACAGAAATGATCCGGAGCTTATTCTTATTAATCTTTAGTTTATCATCATTATGCCGTCCCATAGCTATCCAGGCTGATATTATTGATGATTTGTCGTCGTATTTTAAGGCAGGCAATGCCAAAGAAATTGCCAAAAATTTCGCTTCTACCATCGAACTGATTATTGTTGATGAGGAAGATGTATACTCAAAAGCACAGGGTGAACAAATTTTAAGAGACTTTTTTGTCAAGCACCCACCTACTAAAACAAGTATTTTTCATAAAATTAATACCAACCCCAATTACCGTTTTGGTGTCGTTATTTTAAGTACTGCAAAAGAAACGTTCAGGGTTTCGATTACCATGAAAAAGTTTAATACGGCATTTTCGATTACAGAGTTGAGAATCGAACCAGCAAAGGATTAAAATCGGGTATTCAGCCATTCATCATATCTTTATATCCATCAGTAAATTGTCTGCTAACAAATAATTCTTATTTTTGCGACATTAAAATCTACATTTTGGATACTCAACTTATACATCAATTCATAAAAAATGCCCTTACTGAAGATGTTGGCGATGGTGATCATACCTCCTTATCAACCATTCCATCGGGCACACAGGGAAAAGCAAAACTCATTATTAAAGAAGATGGTATACTGGCAGGAATAGAACTTGCTCTAGCCATTTTTAAGGAAGTAGATGCTGGATTAAAAGTTGATGTATTGTTGCACGACGGCGATGTTGTGAAAGTTGGAGATATTGCGCTTACCGTTACCGGAAGTACCCACGCAATACTGATTGCCGAGCGTTTGGTTTTAAATTGCATGCAACGCATGAGTGGCATTGCTACTAAAACCAACCGCATTGTTTCTTTACTGAAAGCGACCAAAACAAAAATTTTAGATACCCGTAAAACTACACCTGGCCTGCGCTATTTAGAGAAATGGGCAGTGAGAATAGGTGGAGGTGTTAATCACCGCATCGGGCTTTACGATATGATTTTGATTAAAGATAACCATGTTGATTATGCAGGCGGGATATCGAACGCGATTAAGGCAGCTCAACAATATCTTTCCGATCAAAATAAAAACCTCCAGATTGAAATCGAAGTACGGAATTTAGAAGAGCTGAAGCAGGTTTTAGCCATTGGTGGTGTAGACCGCATTATGCTCGATAATTTCAGTTTCGAAAACCTTAGGGCTGCGGTAGCCTTAATTGATGGGAAATTCATTACTGAAGCATCGGGAGGTATAACCGAAGAGAATGTAGCCGAATATGCGGCATGCGGAGTAGATTTTATTTCAATGGGCGCGCTTACACATTCTGTAAAGAGCCTGGATATGAGTTTAAAAGCATACTAAAGTGATTTGCGCTAAAATTAAAAGCTTATTTTTTGTATCATTGTAGGCTATGGTTACGGTTTATTCGCTCAGTGCTTTATTATTAGCTTACCTTTTTGGATCGATACCAACAGCTGTATGGCTTGGTCAGGCCTTTTATGGCGTTGACGTTAGAGAATATGGCAGCGGTAATGCAGGCGCTACCAATACTTTTAGGGTATTGGGCAAGAAAGCCGGTATTGCGGTAATGATTATCGATATTGCAAAAGGCTATACTGCAACCAATCTGGCTTATTTAATCGGTTTATCTGTAACCGGGCCACAAAATTCTGCGCCATTTGTAAATTACCAGCTTGCCTTGGGCGTAACCGCAGTAATGGGACATTTATTTCCTGTTTTTGCCGGATTTCGCGGGGGGAAAGGAGTTGCCACACTTTTTGGAATGATTTTGGCAGTTAACTTCGAAGCATCTATGCTTTGTGTTCTGGTTTTTGTTATTGTATTGCTGATTACGAAATATGTTTCATTAAGTTCCATCTGTGCCGGATTTACCTTTCCGCTCAGTGTAGTTTTTCTGTTTCAAGTTTCCATAAAATCGGAAGTACTATACGGAATGGTGGTTTGTGTACTCATTTTAGTCACCCACCAAAAAAACCTCGAAAGATTGCTTAAAGGCAAAGAATCTAAAGTGTATTTGTTTAAGAAAAAAGCTAATTAATTAACAAGTACATTATCGAAAACTTATTTTCAATATTCCTGTTAATATGGATATTACAAATAAGGGATGGATATCATTAACGACAGATTTTGTGAAACAATTCTTATTTCCGGCTTAAAAACGGAACTGTAATGATTGTTGAATAACCAAGAAAACTAAATTTATAAAAAATGAAAAAGTTATTTTTAACAGCAAGCGTTGCTGGTGTTTTACTGTTCAACTCTTGTTCTACAGTGCCTTTAACCGGCCGTAGCCGGTTTGATCTGGTAAGCAACGATCAGGTTTTGCCAATGGCATTTCAAGCATATAATACCTTTTTAACAGAAAATAAAACGACGGTTTTACCGGCATCTAATGCGCAAGCCTTAAAGGTGAAAACTATCGGCAGCCGCTTAATTACCGCTGTAAAATCGTATATGAATAGCAATAACTATGGTAATTTAATTGCAGATTACCAGTGGGAAGTGAATGTAGTACAAAACAATGAAAAAAATGCCTGGTGTATGCCGGGTGGCAAAATTGTAGTATATACCGGAATCTTACCGGTAACACAAGATGATGCCGGTTTAGCTACGGTAATGGGGCATGAAATTGCACACGCCATTGCAGGCCACTCAGCCGAACGCATGTCACAGGAAATGGTTGCGCAGGGTATAGGTGCAGCGGCAGGTGTAGCCTTATCTAAAAATCCAAAAACCCAATCTATCTTCAATACGCTTTATGGCGTAGGTACCCCTGTTGCGATGCTTAAATTTAGCCGTAACCAGGAGTTAGAGGCCGATCGTTTAGGTTTAATTTTTATGGCTATGGCCGGTTATAATCCACAAAGTGCAACCAGTTTCTGGAACCGGATGTCGGCAGCATCAGCCGGAGCACAAAAACCGGCCGAGTTTTTAAGCACTCACCCTAGCGATGAAACGCGTATTGCGCAGATTCAAAAATATTTGCCAGAAGCACAACAATACTATAAGAAGTAAGGTAGAAGGCTTAAGGTAGAAAGGTGGAAGGTTTTGCATGATGCATAAACTTTCCACCTTTTTTGATTATTATCATATAGTGAGATCGTCATTTCGCGCGCAGCGCAGTCGAGAAATCTACTTTGAGATAGATCTCTCCACTCCACTGCGTTCCAGTCGAGATGACGACAGTTAGTATAAGCGGGTCGCTTTGCGCTGGTTCAATGAACTAATGCCTGGTGAACAATTAAACTAATGAACAACTATCCGCCCAAAACCTTCAAAATGGCGCTGGCTTTAAGCAAGCATTCTTCATATTCTTTCTCTGCATCGCATTGATAGGTAATGGCTCCACCCACCTGAAAGGACAAGTATTTGGACTCAGCATTAAATAAAATGCTGCGGATAACCACGTTAAAATCGAAATCTCCATCCGGACTGATACATCCAAAAGAACCTGAATAAATACCGCGTCTGGTTTCTTCATATTGTTCAATAAGCTGCATGGCCTTAACTTTAGGTGCACCTGTCATAGAGCCCATGGGGAAGGCATTTTTAATGGCATCGATAAAGTGGATCTCAGGATCGAGCTCACAACTAATAGTCGAGATCATCTGGTGCACCTGTGGGAAGCTGTAAATGCCAAAAAGCTCGTCAACCTTTACAGTACCTTTAACAGCTGATTTGGCAAGGTCGTGACGCACCAAATCAACAATCATTACATTTTCAGCCTGCTCTTTAATATCGTTTCTTAGATTCTGTTTAATCAGTTCATCAATATCAGGATTTGTACTGCGCTTTGCTGTTCCTTTAATCGGTTGTGATATTAAACGGTTGCCACGTTTGCACATAAACCTTTCGGGCGTGGCCGATAAAATATACTGGTTGTACACTTTAAAGTAACCGGCAAATGGAGTTGGCGAAAGTTGGTTTAGCGCTTCAAAAGTTGCAACAGGATTAATCTGTGCATTTTCTGCAAAGAATTCCTGACAAAAATTAACCTCATAAATATCGCCACGGATGATATGGCTTTTTAAACTTTCAATTTTGCTGATGTACTGCGCTTTTGAAATTTTTTGATTGATATTTAACGTTACCGGTAAATTTTGGCTTTTGAATGGAAAGCTGTTGATTTCATCTAAAATGGTTCGATCGCCAATTAATATTTCAATTTTACCATTTTTAAACGCAATAAGGTATTCTGGAATAAAGAAATATAAATCCGGAAAGTTTAACTGATCTGCATGATTAGATTGCAAATTTTCCGTTTCGTTTTTAAGATCGTAACTGAAAAAACCGAAAAGCCATTGCTTATTGATCGACTGAAACGCTTTAAACTGATCAAAAGCAGTACCTGAGGCACATTTTAGTTCGCTTTGTACTCCTGCTGCAATTACAAAATCGTAGGCCGAGTAAGCGTCTTTATATTCGTTGGAGTCAAGAAAGCAGCAAACATCGAACTGGTTAGCCCAGTGTAGTGCTTTTTGTTTAAAATCTGATATGTTTTGTAAGGTTTCCAAGCTGCGGCAAAGGTAAAAATAGCGCTGGTAATTGTAAGCAATTAATTTTTATCTTTTGATTGAAACTTCTTGATTAAGGATATCGTCATTTCGAGCGGAGTGCAATGGAGTCGAGAAATCTATCTCGAGGTATATCTCTCTATTTCGCTGCGTTACGGCCGAGATGAAGATTGTTAAAACCAAAAAGCAATCCGTTTTGGATTGCTTTTTATGTATTTCCGTCATTTTCAACCAAAGAGCCTGCCTCTAAAGGCTGGGAGAAATCTATCGGTTTGAAGATATATTAATGTAATTCTAAAGTTTGTGCCCTGTCTGGTCCTACCGAAAGGAATTTGATTGGTACTTGCAATTCTTTTTCTAAGAAACCAATGTATTCAGTCAATTTAGCCGGAATTTCATCAACCGAAGTAATTTTAGTTACATCAGTCGCCCAGCCATCAATTGCTTTTAATACTGGTTTCGGTTCGATAGAAATGATATCATAAGGCATATAATCAATCGTTTCGCCATTATATTCGTAGTGTGTACAAGCGTAAATGGTATCGAAAGTATCTAAAACATCAGCTTTCATCATAATTAATTCGGTAACACCGTTTAACATGATGGCATATTTTAATGCAGGAAGATCAATCCAGCCACAACGACGGGCACGGCCTGTGGTTGCACCAAACTCATGACCTAAGGCACGTAAGTTCTCACCAACTTCGTTGTCTAACTCAGTTGGGAAAGGACCACCACCTACACGGGTGCAATAAGCTTTGAAGATGCCATAAACAGCACCAACTTTATTTGGAGCAATACCTAAACCGGTGCAGGCACCAGCAGTAGTAGTGTTGCTTGAAGTAACGAAAGGATAAGAACCAAAATCAACATCTAATAAAGTTCCCTGTGCGCCTTCTGCTAAAACAGCTTTGCCTTCTTTCAGGTAACCGTTTACAAAATGCTCACTATCTACATGAGGGATAGTTTTCAAGAACTCAATAGCTTCGAAGAAAGCAGCTTCTTTTTCAGCCAATTCATATTCGAAACCTTCGTAGTGAGAAAGAATTTCAGTATGTTTTTCTACTAGTTTAGCATAGCGCTCTTTAAAATCAGGTAGGGTAGTATCGCCAACGCGTAAACCATTACGGCCGGTTTTATCCATATAAGTTGGACCGATGCCTTTTAGCGTAGAACCAATTTTGTTTTTACCCATGCGTGCCTCGTTGGCTGCATCCAATAACTGGTGACTAGGTAGAATTAAGTGTGCTTTACGGGCAATAACCAGTTTACCATCGGCAACAGGATCATGACCAGCTTTTTTTAAATTATCTAATTCTCTTTTTAAGATAATAGGGTCTATTACTACACCATTTCCGATCAGGTTCATGGTTTTTTCGTTAAAAATTCCTGATGGGATGGTATTTAAAACGAATTTTTTGCCATCAAACTCTAAAGTATGTCCGGCATTTGGGCCGCCCTGGAAACGGGCAATAAGATCATATTTTGGACTTAGTACATCAACGATTTTTCCCTTTCCTTCATCGCCCCATTGCAGGCCGAGAAGTACATCTACTTGCGTCATTATTTAATAAATTAAGCTGGTTTTATTTGTATTATAATTTAATTTGTTTCCAGATTTGCTGCTGTAGCGACACTTTCGTTTACTTTATTGGCCATACTGCAATCAGAGCAGAAACCATACAGGTTTAACGAGTGGTGTTTAACATCAAATTTTAAGAGATCACCAACCATGGTTTGGATCTGGTGTATCCGGGGGTCGCAGAATTCTACTACTTTACCGCATTCGATACAGATTACGTGATCGTGCTGGCGGTAACCATAAGACTTTTCGAATTGCGCCATGTTCTTACCAAACTGGTGCTTGGTAACTAAATCGCACGAAACCAATAACTCCAGCGTGTTGTAAACCGTCGCACGGCTAACGCGGTACTTCTGGTTTTTCATGTGGATGTACAGGGTTTCTACATCAAAGTGGTCATTTCTTGAATATATTTCTTCCAATATAGCGAAACGCTCTGGTGTTTTACGTAGATTTTTGTTCTCTAAATAAGCCTCAAAAATCTTGCGAACGAGCTCATTTGTTTTTTGTTCAGACATAGTTTTTAAACTCCATTCAAAGGTAGTCAATTAGTTTGATTGTTCGAGGGTTAGATTGTTGAAATGTTGTAATAAGTCGGAGGTCGGCAAGACCGAGGTTCAAAGTTCAGTCTGAAAATAGCGTATAACTTACCACCTTGACTTCCGACTCCGGACTTCCCACTTTCGGACTAATTATGCATCAAACCTTGTAACCCCGGTAACTCCTCTAACTTTTAACAAATTTTTAATCAGGTTTTCTAAATGTTCGGTATCGTTTACAAAAATCATAATCGATCCGTCAAATATTCCTTCATTGGTATCAACAGTAATCGACCGCATGTTCACCTTAAAGTCGGTAGAAATAACCCTGGTGATGTTATTAATTAAACCAACATCATCGATCCCTACAATGCGTAAACCGGTTAAGAAGGTAAGTTCCTGTTGTTTATTCCATTTGGCTTTAACTACCCTATAGCCATAATTCGACATCAGCTGGGCTGCATTCGGGCAATTGGTGCGGTGGATTTTTATTCCTTCACTTACGGTAACAAAACCAAAAACATCATCGCCTGGAATCGGATTACAGCAGGCGGCCAGGGTATAATCTATTTTCTGCTGGTCTTCGCCAATTAATAAAATATCATTTTCTGAGCCTTTAATCTTGGTTTTAACCATATCAACCGTTAGGTTTTCTGGTCGCTCAGGAGCCCTGCTTTCTACTTCTTTCTCACTTGATAAATATTCTTTAATGTCTTTAAGTTCTATTTTGCCCAGGGCAACATTAACAAAGAGCTCCTGCGTTGAGGGTAGTTTAAAGAAATAACTCAGTTTTTGAAGGTTATCGGTATTGTAGGTGATTTTAAGCGATTTCAGCTTTCTTTCTAAAATCTCTTTGCCATTTTCGGCAATTTTTCGCTTTTCTTCTTTTAGTGATGACTTGATTTTCGACTTGGCCTTTGCAGTAACCACTACATTGAGCCAGTCTTCTTTTGGCGTTTGCTTGCTGGAGGTAATGATTTCTACCTGATCGCCGTTTTGCAATTTGTAAGAAATAGGTACAAGTTTATGGTTAACCTTGGCACCAATACAGGTTGCGCCTACGTCAGTATGAATCTCGAAAGCAAAATCTAAAGCGGTAGCGCCCAATGGCAACTGGATTAAAGCTCCTTTTGGTGTGAAAATGAAAATCTCGTCCGAAAAGAGGTTCATTTTGAAATCATCGAGAAAATCCAAAGCATTGGCTTCCGGATTATTCAGCATTTCGCGTACTTTCTGGATCCATTGGTCAAGTCCGTTGTCGTTGCTCGATTCTTTGTATTTCCAGTGTGCAGCGAAACCTTTTTCGGCAATTTCGTTCATTCTTTGGGTACGGATTTGCACTTCTACCCATTGGCCGCGTGGCCCCATCACAGTTGTATGCAAACTTTCGTAACCATTTCCTTTTGGCGATGAAACCCAGTCGCGTAAACGGTCGGGGTTGGGGCGGTATAAATCGGTAACTATTGAATAAGCTTTCCAGCAATCTGCCTTTTCATTTTCGGGTGCCGAATCCAGGATAATCCGGATAGCAAAAAGATCGTACACCTCTTCGAAAGGGATGTTTTTCTTTTTCATCTTGTTCCAGATGGAATGGATTGACTTTGGCCTGCCGTATACATCAGCAACCAATCCTTGTTCGTGCACTATTTCATCAATAGGCTCAACAAACTTTTTGATAAACAGCGCCCGCTCTGCTTTTTTCTCGTTGAGTTTCTTGGCAATAAATTTATAGGTATCAGGATCGAGATATTTCATGGAAAGATCTTCCAATTCTGATTTTATGGCATATAAACCTAAGCGGTGGGCGAGGGGAGCGTATAGATAAATGGTTTCGGATGCGATTTTAAGCTGCTTGTGCCGTGGCATAAAATCCATGGTACGCATATTATGCAACCTATCAGCCAGTTTAATCAGGATTACCCTCACATCGTCGGCCAGGGTAAGCAGCATTTTACGGAAATTCTCGGCCTGCAAAGAGCTGTTGGTATCAAAAACACCCGAAATTTTGGTTAAGCCATCTATAATTTTAGCGGTTTTTTTACCAAATTCTCGTTCAATATCTTCTAAAGTAATGTCAGTGTCTTCCACTACATCGTGCAACAGAGCGCACACAATAGAGGTAGTGCCCAAACCGATTTCTTCGGCGGCAATTTGTGCCACGGCAATGGGGTGATAAATATAGGGTTCACCCGATTTTCGGCGCATATCTTTATGGCTTTCGAGTGCCATATCAAAAGCTTTACGGATTTCCTTTTTATCGCCCTTCTGTAAAGTAGATTTACTTGCGCGTAATAATGCCCTGTATCTTTTAAGAATCTCTTGCTTTTCTGCCGCTAAATCAATCACTAACTCTGTTTTCATTTGTATTTTTTGCGTAAAAATTGCGTCTTATTTATGAATAAAACTTATATTAGTTCTGTGGAACAACTAATATATGAAATAACACCTAACTTTGTAAAAGTATAAATTTATGAAAATTAAAGGGCTCTTTTTTCTTTGTATTGTAATGATTTACGGTGTTTCACTGCAGGCGCAGGAACCAGCTGCCCCTGTATTCCCAAAATTGGGTAAGAGCGATACAATCAGAGTAGCCTCTACCAACGATAATGGGGTGATGATTCCGTGGATGCAATTGGAAGATGTTTCTATTTATGCGGCCAGGATATGGAAGTCTCCTGCCGAACAAGCAGCTTACAACCGTTTAAGATACAATGTGTTAAAAGTAATGCCTTATGCTCTATTTGCCAAACGCAGGTATGAGCAACTTGAACAGGACCTGGCCCGGACACCGGAGAAAAAGGAACAAAAACAACTGGTTAAACAATGTGATAAAGAAATTAAAGACATGTTTAACCGCGAAATAAAGGAACTAACAATTACTCAGGGACAGATTTTAACCAAGCTGATAGACCGTGAAGTTGGCCGGACCACCTACGATATTGTAAAACAAACCAAGGGAGGTTTTGCCGCGTTTTCTTATCAGATTGTTGCCCGCGTCGTTGGCCATAATTTAAAAAGCACTTACGATCCGACAGAGGATAGGGATATAGAATCTATTATCCGCACATCGGGTTTTTATCAATAAAAAATAATGCAGGAAAGCATTCCGAATATTTATCCGTTTAAGGTTAAGAAAATCAATGGCGACGATCAGCCTTTATCTGCCTACCGGAATAAAGTAGTACTCATCGTAAATACAGCATCGGCCTGCGGATTTACACCGCAATTGAAAGAATTACAACAGCTTAAAGACGAAATTAATCATCCTGATTTCGAAATACTAGGCTTCCCCACAAACGATTTTGGTAAACAGGAACCCCTTGATGGTACCGATATTGCTTCCTTTTGCGAAGTTAACCATGGCGTTAAATTCCCTGTTTTTGATAAAATTATGGTACGTGGGCAGTTGATGCACCCACTTTATCAGTTTCTGAGCGATAAAAAACAAAACCATAAATTAAGCTCGAAACCCCGCTGGAACTTTCACAAATACCTGGTAAACAGAAATGGCGAACTGGTTGACTTTTACCTGCCGTTTACCAAGCCTTTAAGTACAAAAATCAAAAAGAAAATTCAGCAGTTGCTGAATCAAAATGCCCGATAAAACCTATGAAATTAGATATTTTAGTTATAGCCGTTCATCCTGACGATGCTGAGCTTTGCTGTTCAGGAACAATTTTAAAACACATTGCATTGGGTAAAAAGGTTGGCATTGTTGACCTCACCCGTGGCGAACTGGGTACACGCGGCACTGCTGAAACCCGCGACGAGGAAGCTGCAGACTCGGCCAAAATACTGGGACTGCATGTTCGCGAAAACCTGGGTATGCGCGATGGCTTTTTCCAGAACGATGAGTTTCATCGTTTAGAGGTAGTTAAAGTGATCCGTAAGTATCAGCCTGAAATTATTTTAAGTAATGCCTTAGAAGACCGTCATCCCGATCATGGCAGGGCAGGAGACTTGGTTTTCGATTCGGTATTTTTATCGGGTTTACCAAAAGTGGAGACGGTTTTAAATGGTGTTAAACAAGAAGCGCACCGCCCGAGGTTACTTTTACAATATATTCAGGATCGTTATTTAAGACCGGATATTATTGTCGATATTACTGATCATATGGATGCCAAGATCAAATCGATACAAGCTTTTAAGACTCAGTTTTACAATCCAGATGTTGATGGATTGCAAACTTATATTTCATCGCCCGAATTTTTTGAAAGTGTGATTGGCCGTGCCAGGGAATTTGGCAAGAGTATCGGTACAACCTTCGGAGAGGGCTTTACCTCGAGGAAATTATTAGGAGTTGATAATTTGTTTGATTTGAGATAGCCTTTTTTTAACCGCAAAGGAAAGAAGGATTCGCAGAGAACGCAAAGTTAGACCCAACATATTAAATTATTCATGATGGTTTCGTGCCTGCACGAACCATTTTTTGCTTTTAGGCTCCTAGTCCTTACTTTTCTTTGCGAAAACTTTGCGGTTAAAATGAAAGTCCAACAAAACCCGCATTTGTTTGTTATTTTGAAAACGAATAATAATGGCGAATATATTTTCTTCTCTCAAAAACGCATATAAGCTTTTTAAACATGTAGATTTCGATAAGTTAGATGCCTTATCAAAAAAAGTTGATCTGCCTAAAATGGTCGAAACGATTTCCAACCTGGATGATAAACAGATTCAGGGGATGATGAAAATGATGGGAGGAGGGCATAAAAAGAAAGAATTGCCACCCATTGAAGGCGATTTTTATCACCTGGGCGATGAAGCTTTAAAAGATGAGGATCGTGAGCTGCAGTTAAAAGTGCGCGCTTTTTTAGAAAAGGAAGTTAAGCCCATAGTAAACCAATATTGGAACCGGGCCGAATTTCCATTCGAAATTATACCCAAACTTGCTGAACTGAACATTTGCGGATTAACCTACCAGGGTTATGGCTGTCCAGGTAAATCGAACCTAATGGAAGGTATTTTAGCCATGGAAATGGCCAGGATTGATACTTCTATCTCGACCTTTTTCGGTGTGCAAAGTGGTTTGGCCATGGGCTCCATTTATTTATGCGGATCGGAAGAACAAAAGCAGCAGTGGTTGCCTTTAATGCAACAGTTTAAAATTATCGGTGCATTTGGCTTAACTGAGCCTGAAGTGGGCTCGGCAGCGGCAGGTGGCTTAACTACAACCTGTAAAAAAATAGGCGACAAATGGGTTTTAAATGGTCAGAAGAAATGGATTGGCAACGCAACCTTTGCTGATATACTGGTGATTTGGGCACGCGATGAGGAGAGTGGTGAAGTAAAGGGTTTTATTGTTAAAAAAGACAATCCGGGTTTTGCTGTAGAAAAAATGCAAAATAAAATGGCACTTCGCATTGTGCAGAACGGACTTATTACTTTAACCAATTGTGAAGTAGATGAGGCTGATCGTTTACAAAATGCCAATTCATTTAAAGATACTGCAAAGGTTTTACAAATGACCCGCGCAGGCGTAGCCTGGCAGGCTGTAGGTTGTGCCAGGGGAGCTTATGAGAATGCTCTCGATTATACCCGAACCCGCAAACAGTTTGGTAAACCGATTGCCTCCTTTCAATTGATCCAAAACCACCTGGTAGAAATGCTATCGAATTTAACGGCTATGCAAACACTTTGTTTTCGTTTATCGCAACTACAGGATCAGGGTTTGCTGAAGGATGAACATGCTTCGCTGGCCAAGGTTTTCTGCTCACTGCGCACACGTGATGTAGTAAGTAAGGCGCGCGAGGTAATGGGGGGAAATGGTATTTTATTGGAATACAATGTGGCCCGTTTCGTTGCCGATGCTGAGGCTATTTACTCGTATGAGGGCACGAAAGAGATTAATACCCTCATTGTTGGACGGGCAATAACGGGGTTTTCGGCTTTTGTATAGCTGTAAACCTCTGAGGTTTTTAAAACCTCAGAGGTTTAATATTATTTAAAAGGATGCTTATTAAACGCTACCTGGCTCATGGCACTTTTTTCGTACAAAGCAATACAGGCTTTATTAAAAACCGGATCAAAATTAACTTCACCGGGCGCTAAGCTTTGCGGAACGCTTGCATTTTGCATAAAGAAATACACTTTGGTATTGCCATATTTGGTGTGTGGCATTAAATTACCATAATCTTCCAGCTCTTTCCAAACCGAATCTTTAACTGTTACCACATAAATACGCTGTACAGGCCCTGTGTTATTATCGTTTCTGTATTTGGCAATTTCTTTAAAAGCAGCTTTCATATCTTCAATCCCTGGTTGGTTAAAAGTATCTTTAACCATAAAGAAAATTAGGATTAAAACAATTGCTGTAATGCTATAAATAAGAGATTTTCTGCTCATGCCTACAATAAAGGCAATATTTTTTCCATAATGGTCAAGCCTTCGTCAATATGTTTTTGTTCAATGCAAAGTGCCGGACGGAAGCGGATTGTTTTTTCGCCACAGCCCAAAAACATCACATTGTTTTCCAGTCCTTTGCTTATAAAACTATTGCGCATTTCTTTATTTGGGAAATCGAATGAGCAGAGTAATCCTCTTCCGCGTACATTAGTCATCTGATCGAAACGTTGCGCTAATTTTTCAAGCTGACTGCTTAAATAGCCACCCACCTTTGTTGCATTTTCGCAAAGTTTATCTTCAGCTATAATCTGCAGAATTTGGGTTGAGCGCACCATATCAACCAGGTTACCGCCCCAGGTAGAATTAATACGGCTCGGTACCTTAAATACATTGGTTTCTATTTCGTCGATCTTTTTCCCTGCCAGGATGCCACATACCTGCATTTTTTTTCCGAATGCTAAAATATCTGGACGTGCTTTTTCGCTAAAGTGCTGGTGACACCAGAATTCGCCCGTTAAGCCAACGCCGGTTTGCACTTCATCGTAAATTAAGCAAGCTTCATTTTCATCGGCAAGAGCTTTTAACTGGATCAGGAATTCTTCGCGCAAATGGTTGTCGCCACCTTCCGATTGGATTGGTTCTACGATAATGGCGCAGATATCATCTTTATTATCGGCAAATGCCTTTTTAATTTGAGCAATAGATGTTGCTTCAGTTTCGATAGCTTGTGACAGATTACTGCCCGATAGCGGAAATTTAACCTCCGGAACCGAAACTCTTGGCCAATCGAACTTGGCGAACCATTTGGTTTTATCGGGCAGGGTATTGGTTAAACTCAGCGTATAACCCGTGCGACCGTGAAAAGCTCTTTCGAAATGCAATACTTTAAAGCCCTTTTCGCTGGTGTAACCCTTAGCAAAGTTCTTTTGCACTTTCCAGTCCATGGCCACTTTCAAAGCATTTTCTACCGCCAGACCACCGCCTGCTATAAAAAATGCGTGGTGCAGGTAATCTGGGATACCCACTTCGGAAAATGTTTCTACAAATTGTGCGTATTGCTGGGTGTAAACATCAGAGTTAGATGGGTTGGCCAAAGCAGCGTGAAAAAGACTTTGCTTAAAAGCCTCATCATTGATCATTTTGGGGTGATTGTATCCTAAGGGAACAGATGCAAAACAGGTGAAAAAATCGAGCAGGGTTCTATTGTGTTTCGAATCGTAGATATACGCGCCCTGACTCTTTTCCATATCGTAAGTCAGATCGAAACCATCAGCTAAAATGTGCTTACTTAACGATTCACTAACGCGGTTTGCAGGTACTGTTAATTGATACATAAACTTGGTTTTGGTATAATCCAAATTTAGTTAAATGTGCCTAAAATCAAAATTTAAGCACTTTTTGTGCCTGTAAAGCAAAAAACAGGTTTAAACAGTTTAAAGTATGTTTATAGACAAATTTGTGTTTTGGACTTCACAGATGTGGAAAACTTTTTAGCTTAAAAATCACGATGAGGTCCTCTTGTGTCTTAAATCCATACGACAATTTATCTCCATCATCATTCAGAAACAGAAATAATTTTAATACTATTACTATACTCTATCTATACTTTAGGTATGCTTTAACTATGCTTTAGCCATATATAATGCTACTATATACCAGCCGTGGTATTTACATGGCACAACTGCACCCTTAACATGTCCTTAATGCACGCTGTTTAAACGAAAACTGCGAAGTAATTTTACATAAGCTAACGAAATGATAAGGGATGAAAAAAGACTTAATAGCAACCGTTTTGATAGAAAAACCAATTGATGAGGTATGGAATCACTGGACAAATCCACTTTCTATAAAAATTTGGAACATCCCTTTTGAAGATTGGCATTGCCCCAAAGTAATCAATAATCTGAAAGATGGAGGTTCATTCTTTTTCAGAATGGAGCATATAAATGGTCATGATGGTTTTGATTACACAGGAATTTATGATAAAATAATTCGTTACGAATCAATAGCAAGTACCTGCAATGATGGCAGGCGAAATTTAGTAGAATTTCAATCATCAGCAAACAATACCATTATCAAAGAAACTTTTGAACCGGATAATACAACACCCTTAGCAGTTCAGCAGGATTTTACAGATTCCGTTTTGAAGCGGTTTAAACGGTTTGTGGAACAACAATAAAAACTTTCTGTAAAGTTCTAAATATTATTACTTTAGCGGTTGAAAAAAGATAAATGCTGTCTTAATTTTCATTAACCAAATAAATTATAACAACAATCTACACCTATCACTTACCTACCTATTAGCTTTATGAAAAACAAAATTAACCCCAAACACCTTGCGGTGCTCAGTTTGGCGCTATTATTTATTGGATGCGCTAAAACGGAACCCGTGCCTGAAGTAACTGTACCAACTTCCCCTACTTATTCTTTTTCAGGTACCTCGCCTGATGAGCTTATGTTTGAGGATGGTGAAGCCATGTCGGTAATGACCAACGAAAACAGAAGATTTGATGTCAGCAATGTTTTGCGTGTTACTGCTGTGAATAATACAACTATCGAGATCGCCAATTTTGCCCCGGTTGATATTTCTGATGCCACAATCGTTGTATCTATTGTTGGTCAGCCAGAAAAGATCAAATTATTGCATATAGGAACGATCAAAGGGCATAGGATTAAACAAATCCCGTATCCCTTTATTAGCGGACAGGTTGAATATCCTGACGTTAATAATAACACTGTAAATCTGTCGGCCTACAAAGAAGCAGGTATCAATCCAACAGCCATCAGTTTTGAATTTACAGGAACAACGCCATTAATTACTAAGCTTAAAAAGTTGAGTATTATTAAATGGCAGCCTAAAATGCACGATTTTGACCCTGAGAATTTAGATAACAACTGGCTGGATGAACCTACTGCAAAGCAATTCAGGATGTTTACGGGTTTCATGATCAATTTTGCTTACATGTACACAGATGCTACCATGCGCGGGCGTATAGTTGATGAATTAATAATAGGCAATGATGGTTTAACTGCACTCACTACAGCTGAAAAAGAGGCCGATTGGATAAAAGCCCAAACGCGTACAAAAATCAATTGCGGTTTAACCGATACGCGTAAAGTTTCGGGCTTAGGCGGCGGGAGCACTTTCGGTATCCCGGATTGGGTTACTTTAAATTTCATGACCAATAGCTATACCACTCCTTTTCATGAAATGGGGCATGTTTTGGGTTATAATCATAGTTCATCTATGACTTATCCTCAGAACAACAGGGGTAACGTACCGGTATTTATGGCCCGGCAGGATGAAATGAATAAAGCCGGTGATTTTCCGGTAACGTTAAGCAATTATTATAAACCTGATGATGTACCCGCACCAAAAGCTATCACCTCTGGCTTAGTGCAAAAGCTTGGAATGAAAGACGAATGTATTTATTGATTTGTTGTAATACCGGGATAGAGTTCCGGACATTATAAACTAAAACTGAAAGCCTGAAATCGTTCGATTTCAGGCTTTCAGTTTTTAATGCTAATATGGGGTAGCCTTATGTCTTAAAATAGGTTTGCTAAATTATAGTGCCCGAATATTTAAAATTTAATCGATAGTTTTTCCGATACCAATGCATTATCCTTATAATATTCAAAAAACCAGTTACCGTCTTTTTTTAAAACCACTCCGTTAGTGCTGGTATTGCTGGCGATATAGTAATCGGCTACAGTCGTTTTTAGCAAAGTAAGTACAATTTTAGGTGCCGAATCGATCAGTTGGTAACCATTGTTGATGGGTTGCGCATATAAAAGGGCTTCCGATTGTTTGGTGGAAGCTGTGGCAGGTTGAGTAACAGGAGCGGGTGCAACTGTTTTTACTTCTTGGGTAGGTGTAACAGGGGTTGAATTAACCACAGCAGTACTGCCCGCTTCATAATGTAGATCGCCAAAAGAAGCAAAAGCATCTCTCATCGCAGCATTGTACGATTGCTTGTATTCTTTCTCTCTGCTTTTACCTTCTTTACTTTTCAGTACAATATTTCCTTTACAATCTTTAAGCACAAAGGTAAGATTGGTTACAAACATGCTGTTGTGTTCTTCTACGTCAATTACCAGAGCCTTACATCTGTCGGTTGCAATTTCTGAAGGTATTTCGGTGTTATCGTAATATACAGTGAAGCCTTTATCTTCAAAAAGCGCTTTGGCCAGTACATTTAAATTATACTGATTAGGCTGTTTGAGAAAGCCGAATTTTTCAGGTACAATTAAATACTTATAATTAATAGCGGCCGACTGTCCTTTTGCTGTAAATGATAAGGCCAAAAGAATGATAAAAAAATATGTTTTCATAACAGATATTTCGGTGAGGAATAAGATTCATGTTGAAGTTATGCAATGAATTAGAGAAAATCAAATTTGATAAATGTTAGCTGATTTAAATCTACGCTTTGTCGTCTGCTGGGACGCTAATTTTAATGATTTTTTTACCGTGTTTCTGGTATCAACATCCTGTAATTCACAACTTTATTGATATTTTTGCTTGAATGTGTATAAATATTCATACTACATCTATTAATCTGTGGTGTTGGTCTATTTGTGTCGCATTAAATCACAATGAATAATACCTTTATAATAAGAATCAAATCAACGGGACGATTTAGAAATCTTATTTGGGCTCCACAGCAATGTGGAGCCTTTTTTTATTTTTGAAACTCAAAATATTTAGCCCTTAAAACTTATCCTGCATGCCAAATAAGCCCATTAAGCCTCCGGTGTGGATAGCCAAAATACGTTCATCGCGGTGCAGTTTCCCTTCTTTTTCTAAATCGCAAATGGCATAAAACATTTTTGCCGTGTAAACCGGGTCTAAAAGCAATCCTGTTTGCGCAGTAAACGTTTTAATAAAATGAATCAGCTCTGGAGTATTTTTGGCGTAGCCGCCGAAGTGATAGTCTAAATGCAGTTCTAATTGTTTATCTATTGGAGTGTATCGGGCAATTTCGTCTGCTATAAATGCGCCACCTTTTAAAACCGGTATAACATGAAGTTTGGTATGGAGTTGTTGTTTTTGCAAACCTTTAAGTAAGCCGGCAGCGGTAGTTCCGGTTCCGGCCGCACAAAAAATATGATCGTAGGTTTCGGTTAATTCGCCAATTATTTCGGCACAGCCAAGGGTAGCTTCTATTGATGCGCCACCTTCATCTACAAAAAAGGCTTGTTGATTATCTGCAAAGTGATTTTCGAAAAGCTGGTGTTTATTGCGGTAGCTTTCGCGGTCGGTAAAAATAAGTTCCATACCGAATAAACTGCACAGCAAGAGCATTTCGTTTTTTACGGCTTCGCCACGCACAAAGGCGGTAGCTTTTAATCCCGATCGTGCTGCGGCAGCGGCGGTGGCGACCAGGTGGTTAGAATAAGCCCCGCCAAAAGTAACCAGGTGTGTTTTGTTTTCGGCTTTAGCTTTGGCAAGTATGTATTTCAGTTTACGCCATTTATTGCCCGAAATGTAAGGATCGATCAGGTCATCGCGCTTTACCGATAAATGGCTGAAAGGGGCAAAGCTTACTTTTTGTTCCGGGCTGTAGATTTCTTTAAACACATGTAAAAATAAAAAACACCCGGGTATTTCGGGTGTTTTTTATTTTAATCAGTCAGGCTTGTAAACCTGCGGTTATGTTTTTATTTCCCCATACCGAATCCAAAACCGGCATTAACTACACTGTACTTGGCCTGGGTATATGAGGTATAAAATTTAAAGAAACCGAATTTTAACTGGAAACCTAAACTTCCCCTCACACCATCTATATCGGTTTGTTTAACCGCTACCGGGTCAACATAGGTAGCATTGGTTCCGCCATCGGTAAACTGATAAGTACCTAAAGCTTTTAAATTGGTGTTCGAGGTCTGGTAACCTACACTGGCAAAAGGAGTGAAAAACAAGATTTTTTTCGAAACAATGGCATCGAAATTTACGCCGTTAAATTTCGCATCAATGCGTTGGTTCGAATTACCCGTATTGTTGATGTCTAAAGGCAGATCGTACTTGTATTGTGTAAAACCTCCTGCTATGGCAACATCTACCGGAAACAGTTTCTCGGTTGTTGAACCCATAAACAAAGGCAATAACTCAACCTTTGCACCAAAACCGATCATCGATAAGCTTCCTAAATCGCTACCCAGTTTTATTTTAGGCATGGCCCTTAAGGTAACATCGATGTTTTTAGGTAGGCCAAGTGTAGCCTGTATTTGTAATGCAGGTACCACATGGAAACCCACACCTTGTGGCAGGTTGAAAAATTTACCTGTAGGCGTACCACTGCTGGTATAAATTTGCATTTTGCCACCTTCGTGGTCATCGCCAAAAGCAGTTGGCCCAATTGAAGAAGCTCCGGGAGCAGGCTTAATGTTGCCCAAACCCAGTGTATTTACATCGTAACTTCTGCCTGCTTGTGGTACAAAAGATGCTGAAGCCGATACCCTTACATCAAATTTTAAGAATCCTTTCGATTTGGCAGTGTTGGTCCAGCCATCGGTTAAACCCAGTCCTAAACCTTTGTACAAAGGATCGAAATAGGCATTAATTAATTTGGTCGCATCGGCAGGGCCCGAAACAAATAAGCTTCCAACATCCTGCTGTGCACTTACTTTTTGAGCGGTTACCAATAAAAATAAGGCACATAATGCCTTTAAAGCGTAGCATTTTCTCATATATAATAATTTGATTTAGAGTAAAGATAGAGCTGTTTTTCGCAAAACTCTAATCATTAAACAATTCTTGCTGTTAAAAGTTTATTTTTGCACCATGGAAAATGTGGTCGAATTGCAGGAATCGGAAGAGCAGGAATTATATGAACATTTAAAAATTATTGTCGATAAAGGGCAGTCTTTGCTACGCATCGATAAATTTTTGATGGTTCGTGTAGAAAATGCCTCGCGAAACCGTATTCAGAATGCCATTGATGCAGGTAATGTGCTGGTTAACCAGAAGCAAATCAAATCGAGTTATAAGGTTAAACCTTTTGATGAGATTTCGATTGTGTTGCCTCATCCGCCACGCGATACCGAAGTTTATCCAGAAGATATTCCACTGGATATTATTTATGAAGACAGCGATTTGCTGGTGGTAAATAAATCCGCCGGTATGGTGGTGCACCCCGGTTTTAACAATTATACTGGCACGCTGGTTAATGCTTTGGCTTTTCACTTTGAGCAGTTGCCGCAGTTGCCGGGCAATGATGGCCGACCAGGTTTGGTACACCGCATTGATAAGGATACTTCGGGTTTGTTGCTGATCAGTAAAAACGAGAAATCGATTACTCATCTTGCCCGTCAGTTTTTCGATCACAGCATTACACGTAGGTACATTGCCTTGGTTTGGGGCGATATCGAAAACGACGGTACCGTAACAGGCTATATTGGCCGAAGTGCGAAAGATCGCCGTGTGATGGATATTTACGATGATGAAGAAAAAGGTAAATGGTCGGTAACCCACTATAAGGTTTTAAAGCGCTTGGGCTACGTTACGTTAATTAGCTGCGAACTCGAAACCGGCCGTACGCATCAAATCAGGGCACACATGCAGCACATTGGGCATCCGCTGTTTAGCGATGCCATGTACGGCGGCGATAAGATTTTAAAAGGAACTACGTTTAACAAGTACAAACAGTTTGTTGAAAATTGTTTTGAGTTATTGCCCCGACAGGCTTTACACGCGCAGAGTTTAGGTTTTATACATCCAACAACGAAAGAATATATGTACTTTGAATCGCCGCTACCCGACGATTTTAAAGCTGGTTTAACTAAATGGGAAAATTATATCGCTACATCATAAAATATGCTTCAACAGTACCTTTTATTTAATGATGAATTTCATGCGACAGATGCACCTGTTTTAAATGCCTCGAACCGGGCTTTCAAATTTGGCGATGGTTTGTTTGAAAGCATGCGGATGATTAACAACAAGCTACAGTTTGCCGATTTACATGCCGATAGGTTAACCGCTGGTATGAAAGCCCTGAAAATGGACGGACATGCCCTAATGGACGATTATTTTTTACGCCAGAAAACTGCCGATCTGGCCAAAAGGAACAAGTGGAATGGTAACGTGCGCTTTCGCCTTTCGGTTTACAGAGAAGGGGCAGGCGTTTATACACCTGAAATCAATAAAGCAGGTTACGTGCTGGAAGGGATTCCTTTAACTGCTTCAACATACGAATTAAACGGCAAGGGCCTCATTATCGATGTTTTTGATGAAATGACCAAGCCGGTTAACAAGCTGTCTAATTTTAAAACCTCAAACGCCTTGCTGTATGTAATGGCCGGGCTTTTTAAAAGTCAGAACCGTTTGGATGAGGCCATGATCTTAAACCAGCATGGTTTTCTGTGCGAAAGCATTAGCGCCAATGTTTTTGTGGTTTACAATAAGCAGGTTTACACCCCGGCATTAACCGAGGGGTGTGTAAGTGGTGTTATGCGCACAGCCATTATGCAGCTGTGCAAAATGAACGATATTCCGTTAATCGAAGCCCAGATTAATCCTGAAATATTAAAAGCGGCCGAGGAAGTTTTTATTACCAATGCCACTCAGGGAATACAATGGGTAATGGGCTATGGCCGTAAACGCTACTTTAACGAAGTTTCGAAGGTTTTAATCGATAAGCTGAACGCTCTATAGCCGTAATCAGTGATAAGTTTATGAGGCAAATTTCTTTTGCTTCGTTGATGTTACATTTTATTCCTACGGATTTGTGTTTGCCTGAACTATATTTTTAGTATTATTGGTTACACACACAAATTTAATCGAAATGAAAAAATTACTCATTCTCGTAATGGCTTGCTATGGCCTGAACGCACGTTCACAACAGGTGAACGAATCCAGAAACTTTCTGTATTTCTATTCAGATTCTACAGTTTATGCACAAAAGATCAGATTACGCCCCGATTTTAGCGGCGGGTGGTCGCTCCGGGCCGATTCCAGGCGGGTGCCGGTATCGCAGGTCAAATTTTTCAACAATGAGGATGGTTTCTTTGCCAATACCCGGAAACTCAATCTTTTGGGACAAGCTTCCTTTGCTGAGCGGATAATTGAAGGTAAACTCAATATTTATCAGGAAGTGGTTTACGATGATACTCCCATTGATGCCGAATACTACGGTTTTAGAGATTACAGGAGGCAAGTGGTGAACAACCGAATGTTCATGAACAAAGGCTATAACGACCTGAAAAAAGCAAACTACCGCAATTTAAACGAGGCCATGGCCGATAATCCTAAAAGTTTAGCGTTATTAAGGCAGTACAGAAACACCAAAATTACCGGCATTGCCATGTATGTAGCAGCCGGGGCTGCAATTATTGCCAGTGGGGTTACACTGATGTCGGAGGGTAAACAAGTAGGAACCACATTCGGCGGGATGCCCAAATATGCAGACCGTAGTTATACCGGCAGTTTTGTTTTGCTGGGGCTTGGTGCTGCTTTGAGTATAGGTGGTTATTTTGTCGGCGAATCTGGTAAAAAAAATATCGAAAGGGCTGTCGATAATTATAACCGCTAGGGTTTAAAATGATAACCAGACGGCAACTAATTAAGCCTGTCTGGTTATTTTTTAAGCTTTACAAACGCATTCCCCTTAAGAAATCTTCAATCAACATGCGCTTTTTACCTTCGTACTGGATGTCTAAAAGTTTAATGAAGCCATCTTTAGCGGCAAATTTTAAATAGGTTTTGCCATCTGTTAAAAAGCCTCCGGCAACAATACCCGGTTCCTTATCTTCGAATTCTGCCTTGAAAACTTTCAGGGTTTTATCATTTAAAAAAGTAAATGCAGTAGGGTATGGGCTCAAACCACGGATTAAATTATAAATGGTTTGCGCCTGGTTGTTCCAGTCGATTTTACAATCGTCTTTAAAAATTTTAGGTGCATGTTTTAAATCTCCGCTTTGTGGTTGCGGTTGTTCACTTACCTCACCTGCTTCAATCGCTTTAAGCGTTTTTACCAACAGGTTGGCACCAATATGCATCAATTTATCGTGCAGGCCGCCAGCGGTTTCATCATCAGCAATGGCAACACTGTCGCTAAGGATAATATTACCCGTATCAATTTCATGCGTAAGGAAAAAGGTTGTTACACCACTCTCTTTTTCGCCGTTTATAATGGCGTGATTTATAGGGGCAGCGCCGCGGTATTGGGGTAAAAGCGATCCGTGCAGGTTAATCGTTCCTTTAGGAGGCATATTCCATACCACTTCTGGTAGCATTCTAAAAGCTACTACCACCTGTAAATCGGCTTTGTAGCTGGCCAGGGTTTCTAAAAATTCGGCGTTCTTAAGTTTTTCGGGCTGAAGCACTGGTATATGCTTTTCAACCGCGTATTTTTTTACTGCACTTTCGTTAAGCTTTTGCCCACGGCCGGCTGGCCGGTCTGGTGCTGTTACTACCGCAACAACATCAAAATTGGCTTGTACCAGTGCATCTAACGAAGCTACAGCAAAATCGGGGGTGCCCATAAAAACTATTCTCATAAGAAAGTGTTGTGTTTTAAAAATAACGTGGCTGGCCACTTAAAGTTTTGCAAAATAACTAAAAATAAACCCATACGTAAAGGTAAAAATGGTACAAGGCAAAGATGTTGTAAAAGCAAGTGGATTGGTGTACGTAACCGACAGTATGCCTGGTATATACCGGAAGGGCAAACCCGGTAAATTTCATTATGAAGATAAAGACGGTAAAAAAGTTACTGAAGACAAACATCTCGACCGGATTAAAGCCCTGGTAATTCCGCCCGCCTGGCAAAACGTATGGATTGCCAATAAACCCAATGCTTATTTGCAGGTTACGGGAATTGATGCCGCCGGGCGTAAGCAGTACAAATACCATCAAAAATGGACCAGCCGCCGCTCTGAAGATAAATATTTTCGTTTGCTCGAATTTGGCAAAGCCCTGCCCAAAGCCCGGAAAAACTTGCAGAAAGACCTCCGTCGAAAAGATTTTGACGAACGTAAGGTATTGGCCATTTCGGTTGATGTCCTCCAAAAAACACTCATCAGGGTAGGGAACGAAAGTTACAAGCAGCTTTATGGCTCTTTCGGACTAACCACCCTGCGCGACAAGCATGTAAAAATACAAGGCAGTAAAATTACCATGGATTTTGTTGGTAAAAAAGGAGTACAGCAGAAAGTAGAGCTGAACGACCGGACATTGGCCAAACTGGTTAAAAAATGCAGGGATATTCCCGGGCAGGAGCTTTTTCAGTTTTACACCAATGGAAGCGAACATAAAAGTATCGATTCTGGAAAAATAAATGCCTACATCAAAGAAATTACCGGCGATGATTTTACTGCAAAAGATTTCAGGACCTGGGGCGGAACACTCGAAGCCATGCGGCAGTTTGCCCAGTGTAAGCTTAATGAAAATGCCGAATTAAACAGTAAAAAAACAATTGTTGCCGTTTTAGATTGTGTAGCTAAAAAACTCGGCAATACCCGGGCGGTGTGTAAGAGTTCTTACGTTTACCCGCTTTTGCTTACAGCTTACGAAAACAATGAGCTGGAAAAATACCTGAAAAAGATGAATAATAATTTGCTTAAAGGGAACATTAGTCTGGAGCACAACGAAAAAGTGTTATTATCTTTTTTAAAATCAGGTAGCAAGTAAAAAAACCGATTATATTTGTTTTTTATCCTGTTATGCAAATCAACCTCGACGATAAAGCCAATATTTTTAATACGCTTATAGAAGAGTCTCCAATGCCGATAGCGCTTTATGTTGGCGAAAATATGGTTATTCAGGTAGCCAACAGGGCTATGCTTAAAGCCTGGGGCAGAGATGCATCGGTAATAGGTAAAGAACTGGCCCTTGCACTGCCCGAGTTAAAAGATCAGCCCTTTCTTAATATACTTAATCAGGTAAGAACTACCGCGGTGGCTTACGAAGCCAAAGAAGATAAGGTGGTACTTTTAAACGATAATGTACTCCAAACCTTCTATTTCGATTTTATATACAAACCACTAATGGATACCGACGGAAAGGTGTGGGGGATTTTAAATAACGCTACTGACGTAACCGAACTGGTAAATGCAAAGTTTAAGGTTGAGCAGAGTGAAGCCCTGTTCCGGCAGATGATTTATGATGCGCCTGTAGCTATTGGTATTTTGAGGGGAAGGGATCTCGTTATTGAAGATGCCAATGATGATTTGCTAAAAATATGGGGAAAAAGTAAAGCTGTAATCGGACTGAAACTTTTAGATGGCTTGCCCGAAATTATTGGCCAGCCTTTTCCTGATCTTTTATTGCAGGTGTACGATAGCGGAGTTGCCCACTATGGTTACGAAACAATGGCCCGGCTGGAGCGCAATGGCGTTTTAGTCGATTTCTATTTCAACTTTGTGTACGATCCGGTATTTGGTCAAGACGGACAGGTAGCCGGTATTATGGTTGTTGCCAACGAAGTTACGGCCCAGGTAATTTCCAAAATGGAAGCTGCCAAAAGTGAAGAACGTTTTCGCAATTTTCTGTACGATATACCAATGGCTACTGCCTACTACGAAACGGAAAACATCATCATCAGTCTGGCAAATGATGAAATGCTCCGTTTTTGGAACAAGGATAAAAGTGTAATTGGCAAGACCGTTGTAGAGGCCATACCCGAATTGAATGTTCAGCCTTTTGTAGGGATTTTAAAGGATGTGTACCGCACCGGAGTTACTTATCATGCCGATCAGGAAGAAGCCCGGCTATGGGTTAATGGTAAGGAAGAAAAACGTTGGTTCAGTTTTACCTATAAACCGCTAAAGGATTCGAATGGTAGGGTTTATGCCATTATCCATGCCGCAATGGATGTAACCAAGCAAGTGCATTTACAACAACAAAAAGACGAATTTTTGGGTATAGCGAGCCACGAATTAAAAACACCCGTAACCAGTATAAAAGCCTACGCGCAAGTGCTCGAACGCATGATCAGGAATGAGGGCGACGAGAAAAAGGCAAGCATGGTGCGTAAAATGGATCAGCAGCTAAACCGCCTAACCGGATTGATTGGCGATTTACTGGATGTAACCAAAATTCAGTCGGGTAAAATGACCTTTAATCCGGTAGAATTTGATTTTGATGCTGCGGTTGAAGAAATTGTAGAAGAAATGCAGCACATCAGTTCCAAGCATAAAATTATTTGTGGTTTAGCAAGTAATGCGATTGTTTTTGCAGATAGAGAGCGCATTGGACAGGTAATTACCAATTTTTTATCGAATGCGATTAAATACTCTACTGATTCCAGTGAGATAGATGTAACAACCTTTATCCAAGGTAGGGAAGTTATTTTGAGTGTTAAAGATTATGGCATCGGAATTTCGGCAGATATGCAACACCTTGTATTCGATCAGTTTTACCGCGTAGATGGAAATTTACAGCATACCTATCCGGGATTGGGCTTAGGCCTTTATATCTCGGCTGAAATTATCAAAAGTGAGGGCGGCAGGATCTGGGTAGAAAGTACAGCGGGCCAAGGGGCTACTTTTTTCTTTGCGCTTAAAATAAAATCGTTCAGATAATACAATTACTGCAATCTGAACGATTATTTATGCTTTTGGAGCTTTTTTGATCGGGTGCACAGGTTGCTCTTCATTTTCACGCTGTTGAGCCGGATTATTTGTTCTAACAGGCTTATTGGGTAAACTGTCGTTTGCTTTTCTTACAGTTTTGTGATCAACAGGTTCCCTGCCTTTAGGTACTTCTTCCTGGTAATTGCTTCCTGGTTTGCTGCTTTTAACTTTTGGACCGCTCATTGCTTAATGATTAAATGAATGAATTTTGAATGTTTAAGCTTCTAAAGTTGAATGTTTCAGGTTTTAATGTTGACAACACTCAACAGAATACGCTATTTAATAACAATGCTTAATCTGTTAAGTTTGAAAAATTGTCTTATCATTCTTCCATTAAATCAATCAATCAGCCATTCAATCGTTCTCTCATTCCATCATCCCTCATTCAAGAGCTACGGATAAAGCAGATACTTTTTACGCATGGTTTTATACGCGCTCAGGCCTGGTTCCCAGCTAGCCCTGATTTCGGCTTCACTTTTTCCATCAATAATCTGTTGCCTGAAATCACCAACACCCACCAGTCTTTCAATGGTACCCATTTCTTTGCTTAACTTAGAATTAAAGAAATCTTCTTTTTTAGGCGATGCCTGGTATAATGAAATTAACCACGACAAATTAACCTGCCTGCTCTTGCGCAGTTCGGCTGTATCGTAGGTTCTTAAATCCAGTCCGTAACAAACCTGATCCTGAAACAGTGGTGTTTCAGACATGCCTTTTATACTTTTGGGTGTAAAGCTAAAATCGAATTTACCTTCCAGATATGGTGCACCAACCACCGTAAACGGGAATTGAGTACCCCGACCATGATTTAAGTACGTGCCTTCAAATAAACAGGTAGATGGATAAAGTAAAATAGCTTGTTGTGTATTTAAGTTTGGAGAAGGTTTAACCGGTAAAGTGTACTCCATATCGTGTTTATAATTGGCATTTTTAATAACCGTAATCTTACATTTCACCTTATCCTTTAACCAGCCCTCGCCGTTTAACATTTGTGCATATTCGCCAACGGTTAAACCGTGTGCAATGGGAATAGGCTGTATGCCAATGCCCGATTTATACTTAGGATCTAAAATTGGTCCGTCAATTAAATAACCGTTCGGGTTTGGCCGGTCTAAAATCAACAAAGTTTTTTTGTTGGCTGCACAAGCTTCCATGACATGTTGCAACGTATTAATGTAGGTGTAAAACCGAACGCCAACATCCTGTATATCGAAAACCATGATGTCGATATCGGCGAGATCTTCTGCCGTAGGTGTACTGTGTTTGCCATAAAGCGAAATGGCTTTAATCCCCGTTTTAGTGTCTACATCATCGTTTACCGTAACACCGGCACTTGCATTTCCCCTGAAGCCATGCTCCGGACCAAATATTTTCTGAATTTTAACGCCTAATTTTAACAGGCTATCTACCGAAGTTTGTGTGCCGATAACGGAAGTGGGGTTAACTACCATGCCCACCCGTTTGCCTTTTAAAAGGGACAAATATTTCTCTGTTTGCTCGGCACCTGTTTTAAGTTCAGATGGAAGTTTCATCTTCCTGATCATCAGTTTTTTGTTTTCGAGGCCCTTGCCACCGGCAACTTCTTGTTCAAGCGGTTTGGGTTGGCCACAGGCCGATAAGGCAATTAAACTGGTTAAAGCAAAGCTGAGGTATTGTTTCATATCCGGTATATTCTAATCTTATGCAGCCGCGGCAAAACAACTTACCAGGGTTAATGGTATTTGCTTCAGGCAGGCTGCATGATTTTTAAAGTTGGTTATTTATTTTCGAAAATGCCATTTTTTAAAAGGAATTGAGCATTTTTGTTACTTAGAAACCTGTTAAAATTGAATTTCGAATATTTTATAGCCGGGCGGATAGCCGTTAAATCAGAACGTACTTTTTCAAAGCTCATTGTTCGCATTGCGATAGCAGGCGTAATGCTGAGTTTGGCGGTTATGATCCTTTCTATAGCCATTATTAAAGGTTTTAAAACCCAGATTCAGGATAAAGTGCGCGGTTATTTGGGCGATGTACAAATTACACGCTACGACCTGAATAATTCTTTTGAGCATTCGCCATTTGTTTTAGATGATACCACTAAAAACGACCTGAAAAACAATCCCAATATCGAATATTTTTATCCTTTCGCTACTAAACCTGCAATTCTTTCGGCCAATAACGAAATAGAAGGGATTAATTTTAAGGGAGTAGATAAAAGTTATAACTGGGATTACATTAAACAACATCTTATTAGCGGAACCATCATCAATTTTGCTGATAGTACCAGGGCGATGCAAGAACTGTTGATTTCAAATTATACGGCCAACCGCTTAAAATTAAAAACAGGCGATGATTTTATCATGTACTTTGTACAAAACCAGTTGCGCCCGCGGAAATTTAAAATTGTGGGTATTTACGATATTGGCGTAGAAGATATCGATAAAGGTTTTGTATTGGGCAACCTGAATATTGTTAAACGCTTAAACAACTGGGAACCTAACGAAATTGGAGGGGTAGAGATCAGAATTAAAGATTTTAATAAACTTCAACCAGTTGCCGATGAGATTTACGAAAAACTACCACGTAATCTACGTTCCTTTTCTATTGAAGAAAATTTCCCTAATATTTTTACCTGGCTGGGGCTGCTTGATGTAAATACCAATGTGTTGCTCATTTTAATGCTGATTGTAGGGGTAATTAACATGGTTACCGCCTTGTTGATCATGATTTTAGAGCGCACGAACATGATTGGGATGCTTAAATCGTTTGGGGCAACAAACTGGAGCATCATGAAGATTTTTCTTTACAATGCTGCTTATCTGATTGGTATTGGCTTATTGCTCGGTAATATTTTAGGTCTTGGGCTTGGCTTTTTTCAGCAGGCTACTCACATTTTCAAACTCAACCAGGCTTCGTATTTTTTAGCCTATGTGCCAATCGAATTTCATTTTATTGATGTGCTGTTACTCAATGTAGTTACTGTAGTGGTATGTTTAACGGTGTTGATTATCCCTTCGCTTTTAATCAGTAAAGTTTCACCATTAAAAGCAATCCGCTTTAAATAAGACATAAAAAAGCCTGGGTCATCAAATCAGATCATTTTCGATGCCCAGGCAACCTAAACCTAACTTTTATTCTCTTGCTAGTTAACTTTTTTCAAAATGTATTCATATTGCAGGTAAGCGTATGAGGTAGCCGGTAAGTTTTCGGTAGCTGCCGGCTTAAACTTCTTTTTAAGCGTAAGATCGGTCGCATTGCTTTTAACCTCGTATTCGCCATTTAAAATCATGTTCCAGTCAAAATCGGCGGTATAAACACCTTCATTAACAAAAACAGCAAGCCCTTTATCAAAAGTATATGTACCTGATCCTGCTGTAGGTTTGCTGGTATTTTTGTAAGAAATACTGAACTGTCCGTTCTTTAATGAAGCAACTACAGGATAAGTGCTCGGTACCGATTTTACACTGTTGGTTACCACCAGTAAGCCGGTATAATCGCCATCGTTTACCACATCAACCTTATTGGGCTTCTTACAGCCTAGTGACATGCCAAGGGTAAATAAAAGGATGATGATTTTAGCTTTCATACTCCTTAAACGGAATCCGAAAGTAAAACGCTACAGTCTAACCGAAATCCATTCAATTCCTTGCGTGCTATGTAAAAACTCGGTTCTGGGTGGGAGATTTAAATAGGGGTAGGTTACTTTAGAAAGGTATAGACCCGTAGGGTGCGCCGGATCTAAAGTTTTAGGTGTTTGCAGGTTAATTAGCAAGCTTTCAAATTCATCTAAACTCAGTTCGCCTAATCCGGTTTTTAAGATTTTTCCCATTAAAATACGGATCATTTTGCTTAAAAAGCGGTTGCTGGCAATGTGAAAGCGAATGCGGTCGCCTTTTTCGTTAACAAATAAATCAGCTTCCATTACATTACAGATGGTATGTTCGTATTTGTTGGGCTGGGTACAAAATGCGCGGTAATCTTTATATTGTGGAAGCAGATTCACTGCCGCTTTCATCTTTTGAAGATCAAGTTGCGGAGTCTGGTAAAAAGAACTTTGGTTGCTTAAGAAAGGATCTTTATAAGTATGGATAAAATAATCGTACCTCCGTTGAACAGCATCGAAGCGGGCATGTGGGAGGCCTTCCATTGGAATGATATCGAAAACGGCGATGTTTTGCGGTAGCGCTTTGTTTAAGCGATAAAGCAGATCGAAATCGAAGGCTTTATCAATATCGGCATGAAAGAAAAACTGACTGGCATGAACATGTGCATCGGTTCTGCCACAACCAATAATTGGAACTTGCTGTTTTAAAATTTGTTCCAGTGCTTTTTCAATTACCGCCTGTACGCTAATGGCACCTGGTTGTTTTTGCCAGCCATTGTAATGCTGACCCTGATAAGCAATGTGGAAGAAGTATCTCATTATTTTGGATTGCAATTTTACGGAAATTTTGGCATCAAGGACATTAAATTCATAATTTGCCGCTCAAATAATCGAGATGAACATTACCAATTGTCCCTGCGGGAGCGGTTTACTTTACCAAAACTGCTGTAAACCATACCATTTAAAGCAACAAATCGCACCTACAGCCGAAGCCTTGATGCGTTCGCGGTACTCGGCTTTTGTAGTGTATGATGGTGATTATCTAGTTGAAACCACACACCGCAGCAAACGGAAGGGCAATAGCAAAGATGCCTATTTAAAAAGCGCAAAAAATACCAAATGGCTTAAACTCGAAATTGTTGCGGCAACTTTTGATACCGTAGAATTTAAAGCTTATTATCTCAATAAGAAATTCCAAACCGAAGTACTGCACGAAAAATCTAACTTTAAGTTAGAAGACGGGAAATGGTATTATGTTGATGGGGAATTCTATAGTTAAGGTAAAATCGCAGATTTAATATAAATTTTGCGAATTGAATCGCAAATTTCACATGAGTTTTGCGAATGTAATCGCAAATTTAATAAAAACGACTTTTCATGGCTTGTTGTGAAAGGTAAGAAAACTATACTTTTTTTGCCTCATTCCAATACACGTCCATTTCGGCAAGGGTCATGTCAGCCAATGCTTTACCGTTTTCTTTTGCCTTACTTTCGAGGTACTGAAAACGTTTAATAAATTTTTTATTGGTTTTTTCTAAGGCATTTTCAGGATTGATATTAATGAAACGAGCGTAATTGATCAGCGAGAAAAGTACATCTCCAAATTCTGACTCGGCTTTTTCTACATCAATAGCGATATTATCGGCTACGTTAAATTCCGATCTAAATTCCTGTAGTTCTTCCTCTACTTTTTCCCAAACCTGGTTTTTATTTTCCCAATCGAAACCCACTCCACGGGCTTTCTCCTGAATACGGGAAGCCTTAACGAGTGCGGGTAATGAACCCGGAACACCAGCCAGAACCGATTTGTTGCCTTCTTTAAGTTTAATCTGCTCCCAGTTACGTTTTACATCTTCTTCATTTTGCACTTCTATGTCGCCATAAATATGCGGGTGGCGGTTAACCAGTTTATCGCAAACTCCGTTTAAAACATCTGTAATATTAAATCCGTTGGTTTCTGAAGCAATACGCGAATAAAAAACCAGGTGCATCATTACATCGCCCAGTTCCTTTTTAATTTCATCCAGATCGCCTTCCAAAATTGCATCACTTAACTCATAAGTTTCTTCAATGGTTAAATGGCGCAGGGTTTCCATGGTTTGTTTTTTATCCCATGGGCATTGGGTACGTAAGGTATCTAAAACGGTTAGCAAACGCATAAAAGCGTCGGCAGGATTATTTGCACTGGCTGGAATTGGATTGTTAGGCATGTTTTATGGTGTTTTTACAACAGGGTGTGTAATTAGCTGTTAACGAATGCTAAAATACCAAACCCAGGCGATTAAGAAAAGCTGAAAGGGAATTCTGAACCATAAATATTTAATACCTGGTCCGGGTTTATATAAATCTTCGTAATTGATGCGGTGCTTTGCCGCATAAATATTGGATGGTACAACGGCAAGCAGAAAAAGCATTACTGCGAAGCCGGTGTAGTATCTGATGCTTTCAATCTGAAGGGCAATGGCAAACAAAATTTCGAGTACGCCGGTAATCAGGATAATTTCGACCTTTTTGGGAATAAAAAGGGGAATCATAGCGGCCATACTGGTTTTAAACTTAAAGTGGCCAATAGCCGTAAAAAGCAACATCACGCCCATAGCCATATTGCCAGCAAAAATATTTCCTTTATCGAATGTGGTATGCCCGCCAAAGGCAAGCAGGGCAACATAAACAACGAGTAATACGAACAAAGGTTTCATGCCTCAAATATGTAAATTAACAGGCAAATACGTTTAAAACCTGGTGTAATGGAGTTGTAAAAATCACGAAATCAAATTAAAGGCAATTAATATAGTGGCGATAAACAGCACCACTAATCCTGAAAGGAAAATAAAATCTGCACTTTTTTCAAGCCTTTGACTTACCGCATCGCCTTTTCTCATCGAAATAAAAGATAAAATACAACTGGTCATAAATAGGATAACGGCTGCAACGGCAAACTCATCAATAATCGAACTATCGGCGAGGTTTAGTTTTTTTAAAGAGGTGAGCACAATAAAACAAATCCCCAGTAAATTGGCCGAAGTACTTAAAATGTGTGGCGAACGGTTCTCTGCCATGCTAATCTTTTTCCTCCAGTTTAATTTTTTTAGTAATGCGGTAAACCCGTTTTTTCTTCTCGGGTTTATGTTCTTCGCCCATTAAAATACCCCAGGGTTTAAGGTTGTCGATCCGGTCGAAAATGATTTTGAGCATAGCGAGGTAGGGAATACACAAAAACATACCCGAAATACCCCATATCATTTCGCCAACCACAATACCTATAAAGGCAAACAGTGCATTGATTTTTACTTTAGAGCCCACCACCAATGGCATTAAAATATTCCCGTCAATAGCATGAACACCAACAAAAGCAATTAAAACCAATAAAACTTTACCTGCACCTGCAGTGGCGAAAGTAATTAAACAGCTAATGAGTAAGGCAAAGAAAATGCCCAGATACGGAACCACATTAAAAATGCCTGCCACCAAACCCAATAAAACTGCATATTTTACCCCTAAAAGGCTGAGTACGGTAATCATTAAGATGGTTACGATTAGCATTTGCAAGAACAAACCAATAATGTATTTCTTAATGATATACTGGATTTGCGATACAATTTCGCTTACCTTTTCTTTGTGTTCTTCTTTAAATACTGATGTTAAAAAGGTAAAAAGTACCCTGCGGTAGTTTAGAATAAAAAAGGTAAACAAGAGGGTGAAGCCCAGGAATAACAGGGTTGAAGATAACGTAGCCAGCGTGGTAGCTACAATAGCAGCACTGGTTGCGAGGGCTTTTTCGGTACTATCGTTCAGGTAAGCTAGCTGTTTTTCGGAGTTTACATGAAAGGTTTTCGAAATCCAATGTTGCAGTTCATGGTAAGATACATCTGCTTTTTCCTTTAACAAAGGCCAGTCTGCCCACAAATCGCTCAACTGATTTCCGAAAAAATATACAATACCGCCAATTACCGCGATCATTAATATCACTGAAAGCAGTGTTGATAAACTTCTTTTAAATTTAAACCGTTGTTCCAGAAAATTGGCTACCGGAAGCAATAGTATGCCCATTAAAAAGGAGAAAAGAAGTGGAGCGAGGAGCGACTGCCCTAAAATGGCTATGTAGGTTAAGCTAATTAAACAGAAAAGTACCAGCGCAAGCTTAGGCAGGAATGATAATTTGTCTTTCATAAAAATAAGTTCTGTTTAATACAATCAGGCTGGCTAAATGTTTTAATCTATGTAGCGGTAAAATACCTGTACAAAATATTAATATTATCTGTCTTTTTTTGAAAAATATCGGAATTATAAAGGATATAGCTGGTAGAGTAGTTATTACAGATGTAAATAATTTCTTAAAGAGCTGTGACACGCGGGGATGGGTAACGTTATTGCTTCAGTTGTATTCATGGGGGCTCCGCCATTTTCTTTCGAAGCAAGTGAGATGGCTGGGGCTGTGGAGGCCGAAAAATTTATTAGGCCGGATTTAAGTAGAATTGAGATACTTTGCTAAGGCCTTGTTGGATGGAAATGCATAAACGATTATTGAATAGTGTTAATGATAGCTTATCGAATGACTCCCGCTCAAATAACCTCAAGGTGCTTCGATTACCTGTCCCAATTTTTCATCGGGAGGCTCTAATTGACAAATTTTAAGAGAACCAACCTTACAGGATGGTTCTCCATTAAAACTTTTTAATAAATACTGGCTTTATCCAGTAGCGAAATATCTTCTGCGCTTAACTTTAAATTAGCAGCTTCGGTAAAAGATTTGAGTTGGTTTAAATCGGTAACGCTGGCAATTGGGGCTGTAACCGACGGATGGTAAAGCAGCCAGGCCAATGCTACCGATGCCTGTTCTACGCCATGTGTTTCTGCAACCTGATCTAATGCCCCAAGGATTTTAAAACCCCGGTCGTTCAGGTATTTTTTTGCGCCACCTCCCCGCTGACTTTTACTTAAATCGGCTTCGCTGCGGTACTTTCCGCTTAAAAAACCACTGGCCAGCGCATAATAGGTAACTACGCCCAGGTTATGTTCCAGACAAATTTTTTCGTGTTCTGCTTCAAATCCTTCACGATCGTATAGGTTGTAACCCGGCTGGTACACTTCGTAACGGGGTAAATTATGCTCGTTCGAGAAAATTAACGACTCTTTTAATCGATTGGCCGAAAAGTTCGATGCGCCGATCCAGCGTACTTTGCCGGCTTTAATCAGGCTATCGTAAGCGCTTAGGGTTTCTTCTACTGGTGTATTTTCATCATCATAATGCGAAAAATACAAGTCTATATAATCAGTTTGCAGGCGGTTTAATGAATGCTCGACCTGGTTAATGATGTAATCTTTTTTAAGCGATTTGCCCTGGCCCATATCTGAGCCTACTTTGGTGGCAATAATTACATCGTGCCGTTTGCCATGCGTTTTTAACCAGTTTCCAATAATGGTTTCCGATTCTCCGCCTTTATTGCCAGGCACCCAACGCGAGTAAACATCGGCTGTATCTATACAATTAAAGCCACTTTCGATAAAATGGTCTAAAATTTCGAATGATTTTGCCTGATCAATGGTCCAGCCAAAAACGTTGCCGCCAAAAACAACCGGTGCTATATTTAAATCTGATTTACCTAATATTCTTTTTTGCATGATTTGAATTTTATAATAGGATTAACAAACAGAATTAAATGCAGTTTTAAGAAAAGGTCTTGTTAATGTCAGTGTTTGTTTCAGTTATCAAGATTTAACCATCATCTTCCCTCATCCATTTTCCATCTTACGTCCCCTTTACTGCTCTCAGCATCTCCCTCTTTCCAGGTGCACCAGGTAGTTTTTCGATGTTAAAGCCACAGGCTTTTACGGCCCGTTTTAATTTTCCGGTAATGGCGTAGGTTACAAAAGTACCCCCGGGCTTTAAAAAACTGCAGGCATGGGCAATAATCTCATCACTCCACATCTCGGGCTGATGCTGCACAGAAAAGGCATCGTAATAAATAATGTCGAATTTTTTAGGCGTATTAAATGCGGCTAAGGTAGTATGCGGAATTTCGAGTGTGCTTAACGCCGATAGTGACTGAGGGGCTTGAAGGGCTGCCTCATAGTTATTGATAAAAGTATTCCAAATGGCTTGCGGTACATAGACCGAATAACCCGTTTGTTCAATTAATGTTGTTGATAAGGGAAAGGCCTCGATACTGGTGTAATCGAGTTGAATATTATGGATTTCGCAGTATTCGAGGCTTAAAATAAAATTTAAACCCGTTCCAAAACCGACTTCCAGAACAGCTATTTCAGGCTTGCCGGCAGAAGCAAATTTTAACCCAGCCTCAATAAATACGTGTTTGCTTTCCTGCAAGGCACCATGTTTGCTATGGTAATGTTCGCCTATGGTTTCGTTGTAAAGGGTATTCGAACCATCAGCGGTTGGGGTTATAATGTTCATGGGGCCTGGTGGAATTAATGATTTCTTTATGGAGGGCAAAATTAGCATTTTCTATCTGCCTTTCGGCTTTTGTTATTAGCTTTGCCTTAAATCTTTAAAAATGGATATCGAAACCTTCAGAGAATATTGTTTGAGTTTGCCCGGTACAACAGAGGGTATGAAATGGGGCCATTTGTGTTTCATGATCGAAGAAAAAATGTTCTTCATTATCGCCATTGACGAAGATAACAGTTTCTCGATCAAATGCGATCCGGAAGAATTTGATGCCCTAACTGCAAGAGATGGCATACAACAAGCTCACCACATGGCTAAACGCCAATGGATCCGTGTAGCCAATTTAGAGGTATTTAACGATACTGAACTAAAAAGCAGGGTAGAAGCATCGCGCGCCATGGTATTGGCTAAACTATCAAAGAAAGTTCAAGCTAAATACGCGTAGTTTATTCGCGGAGCCACAAAATTATAGAGTTTTGCAGATGCAATTTTCAGCTAAGCATTATTGCTCGGTTTTGGGTTCCTCTTTTTTCGAGTTGTCTTTTTTTATGCCTTTATCAGCATTCAATTCCTTCGACTTCATGATATTAAAACGGTACATTTCTTCGATTCCAACTAGTTTGCGGGTACATTTTTCAATATCAGTGCCTTCTTCCCACAGGTAAGGGCGGAAGCTGTAGGTTTTGGTGCCATCTAAATTGGCAATGAACTGGTTCCAGCTACTCCAGCGTAAGCCTTTGTAAAAATTAGACAGGTCGCTGTCGAAACAGAAAACCAAAAACTCGCCATAACCTGCACCAAGCGGTTGCCAGCTTAAACTGTTGGGCTCCAGGTAATATACGTTTTTAATATCAGGGCCTAAACCGCCATAGTTAATGGCAAAAAAACCACCAACGGCATCATCGGCAACCAACAGATAAGGCATGTTATCGCCATATTCTTTAATGGTTTTGCCTTTATTCCATTCAGAAACAGAGCGGTTTAAACGCTCGCTTCCCGAACCTAGAATCCTGATCCAGCCATTATCAACCATTATACCTCCGGTATTGTAAATTACCGAACCCAGGGTAGAGTAGGTAGAAATCTGCGTATTGTATAACACTTCTTTAGCTTTTGTCGAATCAACGGACAGAATCTCGACCTTGTTTTTGGCAGAATCGATCCATTTTTTTACCAGGGGCCACGCCGGATCTTTTTTATTAATTAATTCTTCGGCACTAAACAGTTTGTTTTGTGCAAAGCCGGTTAAAGAAACAAAAGTTAAAGCCAGGATGGAAAGTGTTTTGATTGCGCTTTTCATGGTATGATGGAATGTTTTTTCAAAGATAGAATGATATTTAACAATAGCCGAAAGGAGGACAATTAATTTTTGAATGTTAACCAGAAATCAATATAAAAACAAACGCCCCAATTAAAATCGGGGCGTTTACAATATAGGGATGAAATATTCTGTAGGTTTTGGCAAGTTGGTAAAAGCCTTACGCCTTCAACCTTTATGCACTTCACCTTAAATTACCACATTCTGATCCTGTCTTCTGGTTTTTTATATAATTTATCACCAGGTTTAACATCAAAGGCGTTGTACCAGGCATCCATGTTTACAGGGGCACCAATTGTACGGTACGGGCCTGGAGAGTGAGGATCGGTTTTAATTAACTGGGCAGCACTTTCTGGTAAGATGTTACCTCTCCAAACCTGTGCCCAGGCCAGGAAGAAACGTTGATCTGGCGTAAAACCATCAATTTTTTCATTGCTCTGGCCTTGTTTGGTCATTTTGAAAGCGGTATAAGCTGCATTTAAACCACCTAAATCGCCAATGTTTTCACCCATGGTTAATTTACCAATTACATGTACGGTATCCAATACGGTGTAGGCGTCAAACTGTTCGCCAAGGGCTTTTGTCTTAGCATCAAATTTAGCTTTATCATCGGCAGTCCACCAGTTTTTTAGGTTACCTGCAGCATCGTACTGGCTTCCGCTATCGTCAAAACCATGACTCATTTCGTGACCAATTACTGCACCAATACCGCCATAGTTAACGGCATCATCGGCATTAGGATCGAAGAAAGGGAATTGTAAAATACCTGCAGGGAAAACAATTTCGTTTAGCGTTGGGCTATAATAAGCATTTACTGTTGGCGGAGTCATGCCGAAGCGTTTGCGGTCAACAGGTTTACCCAATTGATTAACCATTTCGTTATAGCTCCAAACACTTGCATTGCGTAAGTTTTGGAAGTAAGTACCTTTATTGATCACTAAACCATCGTAGTTTTTCCATTTTTCAGGATAACCTACTTTTGGTGTAAAAGCATGTAGTTTAGCCAGTGCTTTCTGTTTGGTTTCAGGGCTCATCCACTCTAAACCATTAATTCTGATTTCGAAAGCTTTACGCAGGTTCACAATCATCTGGTTCATGCGTTCCTTCGCCTCTGGTTTAAAATATTTGGCTACATAAAGCTGGCCCAATAATTCGCCAATGGTGCCATCGGTTAACGACGACATGCGTTGCCAGCGTGGTGTTTGTACTTTCTGGCCGGTTTGTGCCTGGGTAAAGGCGAAACTGGCTTTCACAAAGGGAGAACTTAAGCTGGATGCCGATCCTTTTAAAATGTTCCATTCCAAATAGGTTTTCCAATCGGCTACAGAAACTGATTTTAACATGCCATCTAAGCTTGCCATAAACTTAGGCGACGATACTAATACAGTATCCTGACCTTTAATTTTAAATTTTGGCAGGTAGGCTGACCAATTGATATCTGGTGTTTTTTTATTGAGCTCGGCAACAGTAAGTTTGTTATAAGTGGCGTAAGGATCACGCATTTCCAAACGGCTCATCTGTGCTTCTGCAAATTGCTTTTCGATGGCAAAAACAGTTGCTGCCTTTTGTTTGGCATCTTCTGCACTGCTACCGGTTAAGGTAAACAGGGTAACCATATAGGTATTGTAAGCCTCGCGGATTTTGACACTGCGGGCATCGTCTTTTAAATAATAATCGCGATCGGGTAAAGTGGTACCACCCTGACCAATGTTAACCATGTATTTGTTTACATTTTTACGGTCCTGGCCTACACCTACACCAAACATGGCGCCGGCTAAACCATTTACGCGCATGTACGCCACCTGATCCAGAACGCCCGGGATATCTTTAATTTGCTGAATTTTAGCTAAATCGGCTTTGATTGGAGTATAGCCTAAATTTTCGATGGTTAAGCTATCCATTGCAGCGGTGTAAAAATCGCCCACCCTGCGTTTTACCGATCCGGCAGGTGCTGTTTTATCGGCTGCAGCATCTTCAACAAGTGTTTTTACTGCGTTGATGTTGAAATCGCGAAGTTCGTTGAAAGAGCCCCAGCGTGTTTCTTTAGCCGGAACAGGATTGTTTTTTACCCAGGTACCACTTGCATATTGGTAAAAATCATCGCCCGGCTTAACCGATAAATCCATATTGGCTGGGTCGATAAATTTTTTGATGGTTTGTGCGTTTGCAGAAAAGCCAGCAGCAACTATACCCAGTGCCGCAAAATATCTTTTCAAATTTTGGTATTTCATTCGCTTAAAATAAGTTAGTTTATAATGCGAAATTTATGAAATACTAATTAATACTGTGGTAATATATTAGAAATATTACTTGTAAAACCAGTAGTAAATTTTTGCCAAACCTAGCCGTCTGATCAAATCTGATGCTGAAAATGAGATTTTAATAGATTTCATCTGTTTATATATTTAATGGTATTCTTCAGATGGATCCTTTTCTGATTATTTTAATCGTTTGAGGATACATTTTTTAAATCTTTTATACACTATTAACATTTTTTAACAAATTTTATTGTGTGGCTGTAAAAATTATTGCTATTAAGAATGATTCGGGATAAACCATTTTATTTTCCATAAATTTGATTTCAGATCGTTTAAATACAGTTTAGTATATACCGGGCTTAAGGGCCGGGGCGTTAAGTAAAGAGGTATAGCATAATAGATAATGAGCCACTCACACGATAATCACGATAGCTGTTGTAGCAGCAAAGCACATTCCGAGCCCAAAAATCAACACCATAACCATTCGCATGACGAAGGCGATGATCACGATCATGACCATGGCGGTGATCCATCTGCCTTTCAAACTTACTTACCTGCAATTGTTACGCTGGTAATGTTGCTGATTGGGATTGCTTTCGATAATTTTTTTAAGGTACCTGCTTTTCAAACCATCAGGCCATATTGGTACATTTTGGCTTATTTACCTGTAGGTATTCCGGTATTACGCGAAGTTTGGGAAACCTTTAAAGCTAAGGCCTTCTTTACCGAATTTTCTTTAATGTCTATCGCTACCATTGGTGCCTTTGCTATTGGCGAGTATCCCGAAGGCGTAGCTGTAATGCTTTTTTATACCATAGGGGAGCTCTTCCAAATGGCAGCTGTAAACCGCGCAAAAAGAAATATTTCTGCCTTGCTCGATGTGCGTGCAGATGTGGCGCATGTGATCAGAAACGGAAAATACGAAGATGTAAACCCCGAAAAGGTAGCCATTGGCGAAACCATACAAGTCAAAGCAGGAGAGAAAATAGCCCTGGATGGCGAAATGTTGTCTGAAAAAAGCAGCTTCAATACGGCTGCATTAACCGGCGAAAGCAAGCCCAGAACCATAAATAAGGGCGAAAGCGTTTTGGCGGGGATGCTAAACCTGGATAAGGTTATCGAAGTAAAGGTAACCAAAGTTTTTGCTGATAGTGCTTTATCGCGCATATTGGAGATGGTGCAAAATGCTACTGCGCGCAAAGCCAAAACCGAGCTGTTTATCCGCAAGTTTGCCAAAGTTTATACCCCAATAGTGTTTTTTCTTGCACTGGCATTGGTTACAATCCCTATTCTGGTTTTAGGCAGCGACTACCATTTCCAAACCTGGTTGTACCGGGGACTGGTTTTTCTGGTTATTTCTTGTCCTTGTGCTTTGGTTATTTCTATTCCCCTTGGTTATTTCGGTGGTATCGGGGCTGCGTCGGCAAACGGTATTCTGTTTAAAGGATCTAATTTTTTAGAGCTCATTACCAAGCTGGATACTGTTGTGATGGACAAAACCGGAACACTTACCAAAGGTGTTTTTAAAGTTCAGAAAATAGAAAGTACAATTAACGAGGCAGAGTTTTTAGCGCTACTAACTGCCGTTGAAGCAAAATCGACCCACCCCATTGCCAAAGCGATTGTGGTGTATGCCAACGGAGCAGATCTTCATCCGGCTACTAATTTGGAGGAAATTGCCGGAATGGGTTTAAAGGGTACGGTAAATGGCAAAACTGTTTTAGCCGGAAACGCAAAACTTTTAGTGAAATTCAATATTCCATTCGATCTTAAAATACAAGAGATAGAAGAAAGTATTGTAGTGGTAGCTGTTGATGGGCAATATGTGGGTTATGTTTTAATTGCTGATGAGATTAAGGAAGACGCTGCAGCTGCGGTTAAACAATTGCACGAAAATGGTGTAAAGCAAGTGGTAATGCTCAGCGGCGATAAAACTACTATTGTTAAAAAAGTTGCCGGCCAGTTGGGTATCGATGAGTATTATGGCGATTTATTGCCTGAAGATAAAGTGGCGAATCTGGAGAAAATTAAAAGTGATAAAACCAGGGTAGTTGCTTTTGTCGGCGATGGCATTAATGATACGCCAGTATTGGCTATTAGTGATATAGGTATAGCTATGGGCGCGATGGGAAGTGATGCTGCGATAGAAACGGCTGATGTGGTAATTCAAACCGACCAACCTTCTAAAATTGCTACCGCGATTAAAATTGGTAAGGCTACAAAAAATGTTGTGATCCAAAATATTACACTCGCCTTTGCTGTTAAAGCTCTTGTTTTAATTCTGGGTGCCGGTGGATTGGCCACCATGTGGGAAGCGGTTTTTGCAGATGTGGGTGTAGCTTTGCTGGCTATTTTAAATGCAGTGCGGATTCAGAAAATGAAGTTTTAATGTCTGCTGGTTTATTATCATTAAGCAATTAAGGTAGTTAAGAAAACTATATCCAATTTTAATGCCATTAACTTGTTGATATTGAATGAAATATATGATAAAAAAAATGAGCATACTTATATATTCTCAAAGATTTAGATTAATCATTGTTTTGATTCAGGGTGGCTTGACGTGTTCAAAAATACAATTGCAGTTAATACACAAATCAATATAAAATTATACTCTGTACCATTTCTTCCACCACCTACCACAAACCAGCCTTCTTTAAAGTGCACCATAATAATGCCCATTATTAAAACAAATATGCTGGCAAAACAGGCCAGGCGGATGTATTTATTAAAAATCAGCAGCAAGGCGCAAAGTACATGCGAGAGTTTAATGCTCCAGGCAAGGGCCACACCAAAAGGAGCAAAGCCAACTTTGTTCAGGTATAAATTTCCGAAATCGTTAATGCCGCCATCAAACATGCCAAACACGCTGTGCGATAATAAGATAATGGCTACAGAAAAGCGTAAAATGGCATAGCCAATGCTTAAGTTTTTAGCGTTCATATAGTTTATGCAAGGGTTTAAAAACATCTCCAGACAAATACTAAAATACAAAAAGCAATACCAACCCAAAAATAGAATGTTAGTTCAGCCGGCTAAGAAATCGAAAACAGGCAGGCTTCAGTACGTAATGATAAGGTGTTTAGCTGCTTTAGTCTTTCGGTTTCCGCTTTGGTCTTTCAGCTTAATTAGCTATTTTTGGGCTTTTATAACAATTTTTCATGAGCATTTCCACCAAGTACAATCCTGCAGAAACAGAAGATAAATGGTATAGCTACTGGCTATCTAAAAAGTTTTTCCACTCAGAGCCTGATGAGCGCGAACCCTACACCATCGTAATTCCGCCACCAAACGTCACAGGAGTACTGCACATGGGGCACATGCTTAACAATACCATTCAGGATGTTTTAATCCGCAAGGCGCGTATGCAAGGTAAGAACGCCTGCTGGGTGCCCGGAACCGACCATGCTTCTATTGCTACTGAAGCCAAGGTTGTAGCCATGTTAAAAGAACAGGGGATCAATAAAAAAGACCTTTCGCGCGAAGAGTTTCTAAAATACGCCTGGGAATGGAAAGAGAAGTACGGCGGTATTATTTTAGAGCAATTGAAGAAACTAGGAGCAAGCTGCGATTGGGACCGTACACGTTTTACCATGGAGGAAGATCTTTCTGAAGCGGTTATCGATTCGTTTATCCACCTGTACAAAAAAGGCTGGATTTATCGCGGTATCCGTATGGTAAACTGGGATCCCGCCGGTAAAACTGCAGTTTCTGATGAAGAAGTAATCCGTAAAGAAGTTAATCAAAAGCTGTATTATATTAAGTATCTGATTTCAGGTACAACAGATCAGTTTTTAACGATTGCAACCACGCGTCCTGAAACCATTATGGCCGATGCGGCGATCTGTATTAACCCTAACGACGAACGTTTTACACACTTAAAAGGCAAAAAAGTGTTCGTACCGCTGGTTAACCACGAAATTCCGGTTATTGAAGATGAGTATGTGGATATCGAATTTGGTACAGGTTGTTTAAAAGTTACCCCTGCACACGATTTGAATGATTATGAGCTGGGTGTAAAACACAATTTACCGGTTACCGATATTCTAAATGATGATGGCACCTTAAACGAACTGGCAGTTATTCTGGTGGGCGAAGACCGCTTTGTTGCCCGTAAAAAGATTGCCAAAATGCTTGAAGAGGCTGGTCATTTAGATAAAGTTGAAGATTATAAATCGCAGGTGGGCTTTTCTGAACGTACCGATGCTGCAATTGAACCTAAACTTTCGATGCAGTGGTTTGTGAAGATGAAAGAAATGGCACAACCGGCGCTGAATGATGTATTGAACGGAGAAGTAAACCTGATCCCGAATAAATTTGAAAATACCTACCGCCACTGGATGGAAAATGTACGCGACTGGAATATTTCGCGTCAGCTGTGGTGGGGACAACGTATCCCGGCCTGGTACGATGATAAAGGAAACTGGGTTGTTGCCAAAACCAAAGATGAAGCTCTGGAAGAATTCTGGAAGAAAAAACATTTGGACGAAAGGTGTTCAGATGCTGAGAAAGCAGGCTTTAAACACCAGTTAGAGCCATTTTTACGTCAGGATGAAGACGTAATGGATACCTGGTTCTCCTCATGGTTGTGGCCAATTTCTGTTTTTGATGGTTTTAAAGATCCAGATAATAAAGACATTAACTATTACTACCCAACCAACGATTTGGTTACGGCTCCCGAAATTTTATTCTTCTGGGTGGCCCGTATGATTATGGCAGGACACGAGTTTATGGGCAAAAAACCATTTACCAATGTGTATTTAACGGGTATTGTGCGCGATAAGCTGGGACGTAAAATGTCTAAATCGCTGGGTAACTCACCCGATCCGATTGGATTGATCGAAAAATATGGTGCCGATGCTGTACGTGTGGGTATGCTTATGTCATCGCCGGCGGGTAACGATTTAATGTTCGATGAAAGCTACTGCGAGCAGGGCCGTAATTTTGCTTCAAAAATATGGAATGCCTTCCGTTTGGTTAAAGGTTGGGAAGTAGATGCAAACCTCGAAAACCCAAATAAACAGGCTATTTCTTGGTTCGAAAACCGCTTTAATGCCGCTTTAGTTGAAATTGAAGACAACTTTAAACAATACCGTTTATCGGAGGCTTTAATGACTACCTATAAACTGGTTTGGGACGATTTCTGTGCCTGGTACCTGGAAATGGTTAAGCCTGCTTACCAGCAACCGATTGATGCCGAAAGCTATCAGGCTACGGTTGGTTTCTTTGAGCAGATTATTAAACTGTTGCACCCAAATATGCCTTTCTTAACGGAAGAATTGTGGCATGATGATCTGTTTGCTGTACGTGGCGAAATGGATTGCTGTATTGTTGCCGAATTCCCGAAAGGAGGCAGCATTGAAGAACAGTTATTGAAAGATGCGGAGGTGATTAAAACTGTTGTTGCCGAGATCAGGAATGTACGTAACCAAAAACAGATTTCACCAAAAGAAGCTTTGCCTTTAAGTTTGAAGGTAAATTCTGATATCGACTACGAGAAATGGTTAAATATTGTTTTCAAACTGGCCAATGTTTCGGAAGCTGAGATTGTGAACGATAAAATTGTAGGTGCAACCGCATTTATGGCTGGTAAGGACGAGTTCTTTATTCCGCTAACCGAGAATGTAGATGTAGATGCAGAACGCACCCGCTTAAATGCTGATTTGGTGTACTTACAAGGTTTCTTAAAATCGGTTGATTCGAAACTAAGCAACGAACGTTTTGTACAGAATGCAAAACCCGAAATTATTGCCAACGAACGCAATAAAAAGGCCGATGCTGAAGCTAAAATTAAAATCATTGAAGAAAGTTTAGCGCTTTTAGGATAATCATATAGTCATCAATACCTGCAAGGTTTTTAAAACCTTGCAGGTATAATATTTAATAAAGTATGTTACGCTCTCAAACCTTATTATACCTTTCTTTTTGTCTTATGTTTTCTCTTTCTTCTTGTAAAAAAGAGGATAAAGAAGAAGAATTGAAGTATCCTATTTCCTTGAAATATAAAACATATAGCAAGGCTAAGATGAGAATGTGGACTATAGATGGCGAAATTTTTGATCAGGAAAAGATCAATAAATTTGTTGGAAATAGTTTTGATAAATCATTTAACGCTGATTTTTACCAGATAAGTTTCAAAAGCCCTGATTCGGCAGATGTCCGCTTTCCGCCCGCACTACACGGTTTGTGGACATATAAAGTTTTAGATTCTTCCAATATTGAATTTAAAGGCGATGTTCAATTGTTTTTTGCTTCTGTTTTTGGAGATCAGGCAAGTTTAGACCGGGCATTTTTAATTTATAAATCTAATATTTATACCCAGGGGCTTAGAATCGTTTCAGATCCAAAATTACTTCCTTCTACTATTTACAGAGCGGATCTTGGGTTCGGCGCTACCGGAAATAAAAAGACACTATCTATTCCAGGATACCTTTATCGTATGCGTTTGTATAAAAGAGCATCAGTAATGGCGGGGCACATGTATGGAAAATTCAAAGAGAGCTTCCTGAATGAATTACAAGATCGCGATACTTTGGTTATACAAGAAACTAAAAACAACTGGGCGCTTTAAAATATTTTCATTTAACTCTTGGTTTCAAGACCTTGAAATCCCTTTAACAGTACATTGTTAAAGGGATTTTTCGTTTCTCTCTTAAAACCCTAAATTATTATTTCAAACGTTTTCCAAAATAATAAGCTTATTGCAATTCCAATTGAAATGGGCTTCAAATCGCTTACTGGATAAGTTTAGAGCAGATTAAGCTTTATTGAGCAAAAAATGGTTTCAAGAATAATACCTATTGAGTTTTAGTGCATCTTATTTAAAATACTATTTTAGCTCATTCAATATGGTTTGATGAGAAACCTTATTTGTTAATATGGCCAAATATGGAAAATTCCAGAAGGAAATTTATTAAGCAATCTGCAATATTTGCTGCGGCAACCTATGCCGGTACAATGGGAATGAGTGCTAAAAGTTATGGGCGCATCATCGGTGCAAATGATAGGGTACGGGTAGGCGTTGTTGGGTTTTCCGACCGTTTTAAAGAAACACTTCTGCCTTGTTTTATGAACCACAATAAAGAGCTGAACTTCGATATTGTTGGTCTTTCTGATTTATGGAATTACCGCAGGGATTTAGGCATTGCCCATTTAAAAGCAAAATTTGGTCACGACATTAAAGCCTGCCGCAACAACGATGAGCTTTATGCCACTAAAGATCTTGATGCCGTAATTATCAGTACAGCCGATTTTCAGCATGCTTTACACACCATCGAAGCCGTTAAAGCCAATTGTGATGCTTATGTAGAAAAACCCTTCGCCGAAACCATGGATGATGCTAAAGCAGCCTTTAAAGCAGTTAAAGCAAGTAAGCAGATTGTACAGATTGGTTCTCAGCGGAGGAGTGGTGAAAATTATACCAATGCAGCAAAATTTATTCAGGATGGTAAGTTTGGCCCCATAACCGCGGTGGACCTGGTTTGGAATGTAAACCAGCCCGGTAGGTGGCGCAGGCCAGATTTAGTGGCTAAATTAAAAGAAGAAGATATCGATTGGAAGCGGTTCTTACTTAACCGGCCGGTTGAGGCTTTCGATCCAAGAAAATACTTAGAGTACAGGTTATTTTGGCCATATTCATCAGGGATGCCCGGACAATGGATGAGTCACCAGATTGATACCGTCCATTGGTTTACCAATTTAAAGCATCCACGCAGTGTGGTGGCCAACGGAGGCATTTACACCTGGAAAGATGGCCGGAGAAACTGGGATTCGATGGTTGCCGTATTCGACTATGGTCAGCCCGATACTACCGATGGCTTTCAGGTAACCTTTACCTCGAGAATGCAGAATAGCGTAGGGGATGTAGGCGAAGTATATTACTCGAACGGTGGCGAGCTCAATCTCATTACCAATAAAGTTTCGCCAAAGGGCGGTTTAAAGGAAAAAGAAGCCGCTGCAATGGGCTTAAAAGCTAACCTTTTACCCGACTTCGATTTAAGTAAAACCGAAATCAAAGCAGCAACCGGCGCAAATATGGGCGGAGATCCCTTAACCTCGGGCCACATGCGCAACTGGATGGAATGTGTGCGCAGCCGTAAAACGCCTAATGCACCAGTGGAAGCCGGTTATTCGCATTCAATTGCTAATATCATGACCAACGCTGCGGTAAGAACAGGTGCAAAAGCCACCTTTGACGAAGGCAGACAAGAAGTAATCGCAAACGGAAAAGTATTTAAATATTAATTATCCAAAACCAATCATGTCAAAAATTAAAAAGTATAGCATTCTTGCTTTTTCTCTAATTAGTTTATCGGCGGCAGCCCAAAAAGCCAAACCCCTGTTTGATGGCAAAACCCTAACCGGCTGGAAATCGGTAGCTGGTGTAGCTCCATACAAAGTTGAAGAGGGAATGATTGTAGGTACCATGACCAAAGGAACACCTAACTCATTTCTGATTACCGAAAAAGAATACGGCAATTTTATTTTAGAACTGGATGTTAAACTTGAAGGCGAAAGTACCAACTCTGGTATTCAGACCCGTAGCCACATTAAACAAGAAGCCAATAACGGCAGAGGTATGGTTTTTGGCCGTCAGGTAGAAATCGATCCATCGGCGAGGGCATGGAGCGGTGGTATTTACGACGAAGCCAGAAGAAACTGGTTATACCCTTTAGAATTAAACCCATCGGCAAGATCTTTATATAAAAAGAACGAGTTTAACCATTACAGAATCGAATGTATTGGTAACGAAACCAAAACTTGGTTAAACGGTCAGCCGGTAGCCTATGTAATCGATACTTTAGATCAGTCGGGCTTTATTGGCTTGCAGGTTCACGGTATTGGCAATAACACCGAAAATGATGGCAAGAAAGTGTACTTTAAAAACATCAATATTCAAACAGAAGGCCTTAAAGCCAAAGCTTTTCCAAAAGGATTTTACGTGGTAAACTTAACCCCAAATGCTTTATCACCTTTCGAGAAAGCTAATGGTTACAAATTGCTTTTTGATGGTAAAACCAATGCTGGCTGGATTGGCGCTTATAAAACGGCGTTTCCGGAAAAAGGATGGAAAATTGCCAATGGTACAATCAGTGTTGAACCTTCAGGCGGTGCTGAATCGACCAATGGTGGCGATATTGTAACCAAAGAAGAATATGCTGCTTTTGATATGTCGTTTGAGTTCAAACTTACTCCTGGTGCAAATAGCGGTGTTAAATACTTTGTTACTTTAAGCGAGAAAAATACAGGCTCGGCTATTGGTTTAGAATACCAGGTTTTGGATGATGTACTGCACCCCGATGCGAAATTAGGTCGAGATGGAAACCGCACTTTAGCCTCATTATATGATTTAATGACGGCTAAAAAAGAATCAAGATATTTACGTCCGATAGGCAGCTGGAACAACGGCCGCTTAGTGGTATATCCTAATAACAAAGTAGAGCACTATTTAAACGGGGTTAAAGTGTTAGAATATACCCGTGGCTCAGAAGAATTTAAAAAACTGGTAGCCATTAGCAAATACAAAGACTGGAAAAATTTTGGTGAAGCACCACAAGGACACATTCTGCTACAGGATCATGGCAATAAAGTAGATTTCAGGACCATCAAAATAAAAACCTTAAAATAAGGTCATCACTCAAATCAGTTAAAAAATACTGCGAAGTACAGGGTATCAGTTACTTTGTACTTCGCATTTGTGCTTCATGGCATTTGGGTTTATAACCGCTTCAAGCCATTAGCCTACATGTAAAAAGTTAGAGAGCTCGGGTATTGCCAGTTCACTTTTTACTACCTTTAAAACATAATATTTAAAATAAAATACAATTTATATCATGCATCGTCGATCTTTCGTTAAACATACCGCGTTATTGGGCTCTGGTTTATTGGTTGGTAATCAGGTTTTTGCTGATTTATACGCCGATCAGGTCATCAATGTGGCCATGATTGGCTGCGGCGACAGGGGCAAAGGTGTGTTATCAGTGATTAAATCGATGCCTTCAAAATATAAAATTGTAGCCTATTGCGATCTGCTGGATTTTAGGCTTAAAGAAACCGAAAAGTATGTTCCGGCCAGTGCAAAGGCCATAAAGGATTACCACAAGGTTTTAGATGATAAAGGTATCGATGCCGTTTTTATTGCAACACCTTTAAGCGAGCATTTCAAAATTGCAAAGGATGCTGTGCTTGCCGGAAAACATGTATACGTAGAAAAAACCATGACATATAATATTGAGCAGGCCCTGTCCCTCAAAAAGCTGGTTAAGCAACACTCTAAGCAGGTTTTTCAGGTAGGTTACCAATACCGTTATTCGCCTTTGTACTTTAAGGTGAAAGATATGATTCAGAGTGGTTATTTGGGTAAGGTTACTCAAATCGATTGCCGTTGGGACCGCAATGGCAACTGGCGCAGGGCAGTGCCCGATCCGGCTCTGGAAAGGAAAATTAACTGGCGCATGTATAAGGAGTATTCAGGTGGATTAGCTGCCGAATTACTTTCGCACCAGATTGATTTTATTAACTGGGCTTTCGAAACACAGCCCGACGAGATTATGGGCTCGGGTGGTATCGATGTTTTTAAGGATGGCCGAGAAACTTACGATAATATTCAAGCTATTCTACGTTATAACGAAAAAGGGATGATTGGCAACTTTGGCGCCACTTGCGGCAATGCGCACGATGGTTACCTGTTTAAAATAAAAGGTACCAAAGGTTCGGTGTCGCTACTTACCAATACCGGTTTATTCTATCCCGAAGAAACTACCAAAAAAGAACTGGGTATTGTCGATGGGGTAACGGGTGCTACAAAAATTGTGGTAAATAAAGATGGGGGCATCCCGATTCTGGATAAGCCAACCATCGATGGAACCAATTATGCACTTGATGAATTCTATAAATCGATAACTACCGGTAAAGAACCTGCTTCTAATATCAATACCGGTACACAGGCAGCAATATGCGTGGGGATGTGTAACGAGGCCATTTACTCTGGCGAAAAGCAGGTATGGAAATCAACGTATAGTGTTTAGCGCTTCGCCTAGATGATCCACTAAGCTGATCGTCATTCCCCTGAAAACGGGACCCCTAAAGCGATGTGCAGGTCTGGCTATAGCATTAAGATTCCCTAACAAGCTGAGAATGACGGAAAGGGATTCCGCTTTCCGTGCTTTCCATTGCTAAATCACAGACTCAAATATTCCGGCATTTCCTCTGCAAAGTTAAAGCTGCCTTTCTCCAGGTCCATCTTTGCATAAACATGCTGCAAGCCGTTGGTTAATACAATCCACCTAGCCTGGTGAATAGAATTGTACCGGGCAGCCTGATCAAAAACCGATTGCGTTATTTTTACTTTGGGTGCTTTGCATTCAATCAACATCAGTTTTTCGCCGGCAGTGTTGTACACTAAAATATCGCTCCGTTTTTGCAGCTGGTTAAGTACCAAACCACCCTCAATCTGGATCAGCGTACGCGGAAATTTCTTTGCTGAAATAAGGTTTTGTATAAAATGCTGACGCACCCATTCTTCCGGCGTTAGCACCAGGTGCTTTTTCCTTAGCTCGTCGAAAATAAAAACCACATTATCCTTTCGTGTAATTTTAAAAGGATAAGGCGGAAGGTTTAGCGGGGTAGGGGTAAATATTTCAGTTTTCAATTTCAGTTTTTTAGCATTTAAGACCAACGGTGTGCACAAAATCTACATTGCTTAGCTAAGGGTGTTCTCGCTAGTTTACCACAATTGGGACAATTGTTTAAAAATATCTTTTCCTGGTTTAAAATTCTTTGAGCTACCCTTACCTCAAAAGAATCGTAACCATCTTTTAGTAAGTTCAATATGCTTTCATCCTCCGTAAGCCAGTCAGCTTTTTTATAAATATTTAGTGCCCTCGGCGTTATGGTAGGGTCAGTATCTAATCCAAGTTTAATCAGAGAATGGCTGTGCCGAATCGCTAGCCGCTCATCTGCAGTTAAGCATTTGGAAAAATAAGTCACAATGTATTTTGCCGTATCCTGATCCATTTACTTCAAAGTTATGGCTTTTAAGCCATTTACGTTTTACAAATTCCTCGCCAGTCTGAAACCCAAATCTTCTATTTTAAATGATTTAGGATGGCTGCGCCGGCGGTTTGTGGCCATACAACCCCGATCTTCATCGCTCCAGCCGCCACCACGGATAATGCGGTACGAGCCGTACACGCTTTCATCGTAAATATCCGAGCACCATTCCCAAACATTGCCCAGCATATCATATAAGCCCCAGGCATTGGGCATTTTGAGGCCCACCTGCTGCGAGGTCTTTCCGGAGTTTGGTTTGTACCAGGCAATCTGATCCAGTTCGCCGTACCTGATGCCGTTGGTACCTGCTTTACAGGCGTATTCCCATTCGGCCTCTGTAGGCAACCTAAAGCCATTGGCCGCTGGTTTAAACAGCACTTCGTCGGCTTCCTGGTCAAAAATATAACAAGGGGCTAAATTATTTTTTTCAGATAAGGCATTGCAAAATGCTACGGCATCGCGCCAGGTTACGGTTTCTACCGGGTGTTTATCTCCGGTAAATGTACTTGGTCTGTTGCCGGTTATTTCAAAATAAAGCGCTTGTGTTACCGCGTATTTTGCTAAGTAAAAAGGTTTTATTTCAACTGTCCAGCTTTGCTTAATCCGGTCGTCTCTCAGCACAATTTCGCCTGCAGGTATTTCTACCATGGCAATCGCTGAAAGGTTTAATTCGTGCACCATTGTTTTTCTCTGTAGCTGATCGGTTTATAAACCCCAAAGTTAATATTATGTGCATAAACAAATCAGTTAATTTCTTTAATCGTTCAACCTAAATCGTAATTTTACAGGCCATGACAGCTGCCGAAATTATCAAAGATATTAAAGCCCGAAAATTTAAACCCGTGTATTTGCTACATGGCGAAGAATCATACTATATCGATCAGGTAACCGATTACATCGAAGATAAGTTGTTAAACGATGCCGAAAAGGGTTTTAACCAAACAGTACTCTATGGTAAGGATACCGATATGGCTACGGTTTTGGGCGCGGCGAAGCGCTACCCCATGATGTCAGACTATCAGGTGGTAATTGTAAAAGAAGCGCAGGATTTAAAGTGGGGCAAAGAAGATGGTGGCAGTAAAGAGGGCGAATTTGTGCTCAATTATTTCGAAAAACCTTTACCCAGTACCATTTTAGTGCTGGCATTTAAATACGCCAATTTCGATAAGCGCAAAAAGATTTATAAAGCCATCAGCAAAAGCGGCCTGATCTTTCAGTCAGACCCCGTACGCGATTACAAACTGGTACCCTGGATCGAAGATTTCATTAAAGAAAAAGGCTATAAAATCGACCAGCAGGCATCGGCCTTAATGGCTGAGTATTTAGGTACAGATTTATCTAAAATCGCCAACGAGATCGAAAAACTGATGCTTAATGTGCCTAAAGATCAGACCATCAACACGGATCTGGTGCAAAAAAATATCGGTATCAGTAAAGAGTATAATGTTTTCGAACTGCAGAAAGCCCTTTCCATGCGCGATGTGCTGAAGTGCAATAAAATCATTAATTATTTCGCCAGTAATCCCAAAGCAAACCCAACGGTTATGGTACTGGCCAATTTAGGTGGTTATTTTACCAAGTTGTTAAAATATCATTACGTACCCAATAAAGCCGATGCCGCATCAGCATTAGGTGTACCTCCGTTTTTTATCAAAGATTATGAGGTAGCTGCCCGAAACTACAATACTGGCAAAGTTTTTCAGATCATAAGTTTACTGCGAGAGTACGATTTAAAAAGCAAAGGGTTAGACAGTACCGGGAACGTAGATGATGGCGAATTGCTGAAAGAACTCGTTTTTAAAATTATACATTAATCTTTTTTTCGCAAAAATCTATTTTATATTAGCTGTCAAACGTTTGCGTAATTTTAAGGTGATTTTATTGTAATTAAATATCGGTATTTTAGAAATTGATACAGTAAACACAAATGCTAATCATTTCTAAAAGAACCAAATGAAAACTAAAATTACTATCCTCTTATTGCTCCTGTGCTGCACTGTTGGCAGTTATGCACAGCGGCTAAAACCCTACAACCTGTCTTTTCCTAAACTAGCCGGTAAATGGGATGAAGCCATGCCACTGGGCAATGGCATGCTGGGCGCATTAATCTGGGAAAAAAACAATAAACTCCGTCTTTCATTAGATCGTGCCGATTTATGGGACGAGCGCAAAGCGATGGACATCTCGAAATTCAACTTTAAATGGGTTGAAGAGCAGGTACATAAAAACAATTATGCTGCAGTACAAAAACTGGGCGATGCACCTTACGATAACAGCCCTTATCCAACTAAGCTGCCCGCTGCTGCGATGGAGTTTGATATGGCTAAACTGGGTAAGGTTGTAGCCAACGATCTCGACATCGAAACTGCTTTAAATACCGTTAAATTCGATAATGGTACCGTTTTTAACTGTTACATCCATGCTACCGAACAGCGAGGCTATTTTAGTTTCGATGATTTAAAGTCTGCCGATGTTTTGCCCGCCTTAATTGTGCACAATTACAGCAATAACCAAAGCGAAAAGGGCGATAACAGCCATGCAGGCGCAGGTTTGCAGAAATTAGGTTATGGCAAAGGCACTGTCGTAAACACCGCAAGTAGCATCCGTTACCATCAGCCAACTTACGAAGGCCATTATTTCGAGGTGCTGGTGCAATGGCAAAAAATGGGCAAGAACAAAATTATCGGCTCGTGGACCATTACCAGCGATAAAGCAGCAAGTTTGCCTGCTATTTCTGCAACAGCAAAAGAACCTACAGGCTGGCCTCAACACACCGCCTGGTGGAAAAATTTCTGGAGCAAATCGAGCATTTCGGTACCCGATCCAGTCATTCAGAAACAATATTATCTCGAAATGTATAAACTGGGTAGTGTTTCGCGCAAAGGTGCACCAGCCATTACCTTGCAGGCGGTTTGGACAGCCGATAACGGAAGCCTGCCACCCTGGAAAGGCGATTTTCATAACGACCTCAATACCCAGTTAAGCTACTGGCCAACTTATACCGGTAACCGCCTTGCAGAAGGAGCAACCTTTACCGATTGGCTTTGGAAAATTAGAAACCGTAACCTTGACTATACCAAACAGTACTTTGGTGTTGCAGGCCTGAATGTGCCTGGCGTGGTTACGCTAAACGGCGACCCTATGGGCGGCTGGATCCAATACTCGCTTTCGCCAACTGTAGGAGCCTGGGCTTCGCAACATTTTTACTGGCAATGGAAATACAGCATGGACGATGCTTTTCTGAAAACAAGGGCTTATCCTTACATTCATGATGCTGCAACTTTCCTGGAAAATATAACCCGGTTAAAGGACGGCGTGCGCAAATTACCATTAAGCTCCAGTCCCGAGTATAACGATAACAGCATTAAAGCCTGGTTTTTAGAATGGACCAATTTCGATTTATCGCTGGCTAAGTTTTTATTTAAAGCAGCAGCCGAAGTAAGTCAGGCAAATGGAAAAGAAGAAGAGCGCAAACATTGGTTAACTGTTTTGAGCCAGTTGCCGGAATATGAAATTAACGAAACCGGATTTACCATTGCGCCAGGATCCAATTTAACCAGTTCGCACCGCCACATGTCGCAATATATGGCCATTTATCCGCTCGATTTGCTTGATGCCAATAAAGACAAAGATAAAACAGTGATCGATAACTCTTTAAAACGTATAGAAGAAATGGGTACCAGGGCCTGGTGCGGTTACTCTTTTAGCTGGATGGCTTCGCTATATGCTAGGGCTTACCAGGCAGATAAAGCAGTAAAACAACTCGAAATTTTTGCCAATAATTTCTGCTCTGCAAATAGTTTCCACTTAAACGGCGATCAGAAAGGCGGCCAATATTCGGGTTTTACCTATCGGCCATTTACGCTCGAAGGTAATTTTGCTTTTGCACAAGGCGTGCAGGAGCTACTGGTGCAAAGCCGCAATGGCTATATACAGGTTTTGCCGGCAGTGCCCCAAAGCTGGGCCAATGTTTCGTTTAAAGATTTACGTACCGAAGGAGCATTTTTAGTAAGTGCTGCCAAAGAAAACGGTGTGCCTGCAAAAGTAAAAATCTATGCCGAAAAAGGAGGTTTACTTCGCGTTAAACTCCCTTTTAAAACCTATGTAGTAAAGGATGTGCCAGCTGCAAGTGTAAAAATGGGCGATGACGGAATAGCAGAAATAAAGCTTAAACCAAAGCAAACCGTAACTTTTGAGAATGGTTATGAGTAGTTCTTAATTAAAGGTATTCTATGAAGGGCTATCTCAAAATATAAATTGTCTCCTTGAACCTGTCGAAGGGCCTGCGTAAAACATTGCGAGGCGTTTCGACAGGCTCAACGTGACAAATCTTAGGGTGGATCCCTGTAGATAATCGTCATTTCGAGCGGAGTGCAACGTAGTCGAGAAATCTGATTAAAGATCTCTCCCCGCCTGTACGGGCAGGCATTTCGCTGTGCTTCAGTCGAGACGATCCCGATAGCAGTAGAGAAATCTGCTTATCCTAAATCTTTGCACCAGGAAAAGCCGGTTTTATTTCCAATCCACAACCCTGATCTCATCTCCTGTACGGATCATACCCTGTGCCTGGGGAAGGAGGTTCTGGCCGAACATAATTTTTTTATTTATGGTACGGTAGCCTGCTAAAGTGCGCAATGGTTCCTGACCTTTTTCGCCTGTTTGCTGGTTGATGGTAATGAGCACACAGCGCGCGCATGGTTTTACTGCCGAAAACAGCACATCGCCAATGTAGAAACTTTTAAAGCGGTCTTCCAGGTGTGCTTCGCCGCCCGTAAACACAAAGTTTGGGCGAAACCGATCCATCAATACCGGTTCCTGCAATTTTTCGTTAAGCCCGTTTAAGGCCGATTCACCAATCATCAGGCAGGGATAACCATCGGCGAAACTTACAATTTCATCGTTCCCGGCATAATCTCGGTCAACGTAACGCTTCTCTGCCAATGGCATTTTTACCAGCTTTACCTTAAATTTCAGGTAAGCCGAAAACCACTCGCTTACGCCCTGGTTTACTTCCAGGCCTGTCGAAGCATCATTCCATATATTTACTGGTATTTGCTCGCCCGTATCTTCATCCAAAGCAAAAGAAATGGATGTTCCGGGATTTAGTTTATGGGCAACAGTTAGCTTTCCATCGGCAATGCTAACCTGTAAAAGCGCCAGTTCAAAATGTTTGCGCTGGGTGATAAACATACCCGTTTCATCCACAAGCATCCATCTTCTGTCGTATTTTAAGCCCTTTTCTTCCAAATGTGCTTCGTTAAGGCTAAAGCCACCCAGCGATTTAATCGGGTAAACATATATTGCAGAAAGGGTAAGCTGGTTCATGCTTTAAAGGTAAAAACAAAGCGGTAATTATTATGCACAAAGATGAATAGAGTTTATACATGCGAAGCAGCAATTAATGCAGTTTTTGGCAGGAGGGAGAAACTTGCTAAAAAACAATCCTTATAAGGTAAAGCCCACCGTATAAACCTGTTTTTTATAGGCGCCCGGCGACATGCCCGTTAGCTTTTTAAATGATTTAGAAAAGTAAGAAAGGTTATCGAAACCGGTTTGCGTGGCAATTTCAGAATAAGTAAGGCGGCTGGTAGCCAGCAAATACTGCGCCCGTTCTATCCGTTTACCCAGTATGTAAGTAACAGGCCTTTCGCCGGTAAAGGTTTTAAAGAGGCGCGAAAAATAATCAGGATGTTGGTTTACACGCGATGCAAGCCCGGTTACCGATAATTCCTGATGAAGGTTGACAAGGATATAACCCACTGTTTCGGCTATTTTAACAGGCGTTTGGTGGTTTTCTGACTTAAAGCATAGCTGCGGGCTAAGCAAGCGGCCCATTAACTGAAGCAATATCCCTTGTGTTTCCAGGTAGCTGGCGACATGTTGCCGGTTATTCAGCTCCTGGTACTCTTTATAGAAGATGTTTTTTTCGTACACTTTAGGATCATCAGACCTGTTAATGCCCCGGCCGGGATTAATTTCGAGCAAACGCTTGAAAAGTGCAATATCCATAGGGCTTGCCTCGATTTTTGATACTGTACGGTTTCGTGCAAAAAGCGAAATGCCATCTGCCGATTCCTCAAAAAACTGCACAAAATATTGACTTAAATACGCGTTGCAATGCAGGTTGCAGAGGGTAAAACTGGGGATAATGTAAAGATAGCCGGCTTCGAGCGGCAAAACCTGCGATTGATCGGATATTTCGCCCGAACCACCATCTATGTAATAAATGCGGTAATATGGGCTAATTACATTCCGGTAATCCCATTTGGATGAAAGTTTTACATAATCTACATTGAGCAAGGAAAAGGTATGCTGCAATACGCGCTTAATCATTTTTAATAAGTCGGATTTTTACAGTAAATAGTTGTTGTATGTCGATTTGCATTAGGTAAGATACGTATTTTTGACAATACTAACCAAATCTGATGTACAGCTGCAAGGGCATTCCATTGTACTTTATTTAGGTATTAATTTTTGATATAGTATACTGATGTTATACCATACTATTTTAAATTCCAGGAAATGTATGCTACCGTTTGCATTGTTTTTTATTTGTTTTAATTTATTGATAATAAGTTTGTTGTGTTGTTTTTTTGATATTGTGATATCAGATTTTTTGTAAACTGATTCGCTAATGATATATTTGCTATGCAACCGATTGTTTTGGTGGCATTAACCAAATAAAACTATGATCTACAAACGATTGATGGGCTGTATGGCACTTCTTATCTGCTGCGCATCCTATGCTATGGCCCAAAATGCGAGCCCTTACGTAATCAATGCGGCAAACAAACCCTATTTATTGAGGAGTTTTCTCCTGTTTGAAGGAAAGAAACGTACCCATGTCATTTCAGTAGGTACACCCGAAAAGGTAAATTATGCCTACGATTTGAAACAAGGTGCCTTACTGGAAGTATGGCATGGTGATTTTATGGATGTAGAAGAAATGTGGAAAGACAGAGGAGAACCCCAGCTGGCCAAACCTTTGGGTACCCTTTTACCGTTTTCTGCAGCGCCAGCCCTTGCTGTACTGGCTGATAAGGATGCCGCCTGGCCCGATTCTATTGCTTTCGATGATCTCCAGAACAAAGGCTACGTGTTAGATAAGCGCAAAATGCCTGAGTTTTTATACTCAGCTAACGGCGCCGATGTAAGCGATAAAATAACCGTTCAAAATGCTGGTGCGGTATTAAGCCGTACCATTAGCATCAGCAATAGCAAGCAGCCATTGTATTGCCGTATTGCGGCAGCGCCAACTATTGAGGCACATAAAAATAATACCTACAGTGTTGGCGATAAAGCCTATACCGTAAATGTTGCCGATGGCACGAAGGCTTTCATCAGGAAAACCCAAAATGGCAAAGAGTTGCTGGTGCTTTTGGCCAACCCAACCGATTCGTTAACTTATTCGCTAACCTGGTAATCAAAAAATGAAAAGAACTAAATACTTATTGTCTCTTTTGTTATTGGGCGCAGGCCTTGTAACGGTAAAAGCACAAACAGAAAACCAGATTTATCCCATCGTAACCATACCCATACCAAAAGAAATTGCACTTGAGGTTGGTGGGATGACCTTTTTACCTAACGATGAGCTGGCTGTAGCTACCCGTAAAGGTGAAGTATGGATTATTACCAACCCCTATATGAAAGACGGGCAACAACCCAAATACCGGTTGTTTGCACATGGTATGCACGAAATATTGGGTTTAAATTACATTAAGGGTGATATTTACCTTACCCAACGTGCCGAAATTACACGCCTGCGCGATTTGGATGGCGATGGCGAAGCTGACGAATACCGGACGATGTATTCGTGGCCATTATCAGGCAATTACCACGAATATGCCTATGGACCTATATTAGATAAGGACGGAAACATGGTGGTTACCCTGAATGTGGGTTGGATTGGCTATGGGGCGAGTTTATCTAAATGGCACGGCTGGATGCTCAAATTTACGCCCGATTTTAAATTAAAACCCTTTGCAACTGGTTTCCGCTCGCCTGCAGCCTTAGCCCTCAATGGGGATGGTGAAATATTTTACGCTGAAAATCAGGGCGACTGGGTAGGATCGGGCAGCATTACCCATGTTGAGGAAGGCGATTTTGTAGGTAACCCTGCCGGTTTGGTTTGGGCAGATGAGCCCGGTTCTCCGGTAAGGCTGCACAAAAGTGATATCCCGGATACGGGTGAGCCCAAGTTTGAAGTAGCCAAAAGGGTACCGGGACTAAAAAGCCCTTCGGTATGGATTCCGCACTCGATTATGGGTAATTCTACATCCGGTATCTTAAATTATTCTGACAATGGTAATATGGGGCCTTTTAAAGGACAACTTTTTGTAGGCGACCAATCGCAGAGTAATATTAACAGGGTATATTTAGAAAAAATTAAAGGCGTGTACCAGGGCGCGGTATTTCCATTTCGCCGCGGATTTTCTTCGGGCATACTCCGAATGAACTGGGGCTCGGATGGCAGTATGCTGGTAGGCATGACTTCAAGGGGCTGGTCATCGACCGGAAAAGCCGAGTACGGGTTACAGCGTTTAACCTGGTCGGGCATTATGCCATTTGAAGTACAAACAGTAAAAGCACAGCCTGATGGTTTTGAACTGGAGTTTACGCTGCCGGTCGACGAAAAAACAGCCCGCGATGCCGGTACGTATAAGCTATCAACTTTTACTTATAAATACCATCATATTTACGGTAGCCCAGTAATTAACCAGTCGGCGAGGAGCATTAAAGCTGTGGTGGTTTCTCCTGATCATAAACGTGTGCGTTTGGTACTGGATAGTTTAAAAGAAGGTTACATTCACGAAATCAGAATGGAAGGGTTACGTGCTGAAAATACCAATATACCCTTGCTGCACAATTATGGCTATTATACCTTAAACAGAATTCCGGATGGAGAGAAAATAGCCCTAACTGCCGAAAACAAACCCACAGGTAACATGGTGGGAGAGCATACTATGGCAGGAATGGATCATCATCAAATGGGCAATATGCCTGCAAGCGGTGGGGCTGTTAAAGGTAATACCGATGCCAGTAAGCATGTTACCACACAACCCGAAAGCTGGGCCAAAGGACCTGATAAAACTATTTTACTGGGAACCAAACCCGGTTTGAAATTCGATATAACCAATATTACCTTAAAGGCAGGCACAAAAGTGAAGTTAACCTTTGCCAATGCCGACGATATGCTGCACAATTTTGTGCTTACCACGCCAGCTTCGGGTAATGCTGTAGGCGAAATGGCTTTGAAAATGGGACTTGACGGCGAAAAGTATGATTTTGTTCCCGGTAGCACCAAAGTGCTGGCACATACCGTATTGCTGCAGCCTGGAAAATCGGATACGATTTATTTTACTGTGCCTAAAACGCCTGGTGTATATCCTTTTATTTGCACCTACCCAGGTCATTATATGGTTATGAAAGGCCAGATAAAAGTGATTAAATAGCACTCGGGTTTAACAGCCAATAATTATGAATAAGCAGATTGAGCCTGAATTTAGTGCTTAATCTGCTTTTTTATACCTTAATTTTTAATGTAATGGCTTGGGGTTATGCCATAAACCCTTTTAAACTCGCGGCTAAAGTATTTTACATCGTTAAAGCCTACCTGTACTGCTACTGAAAGAATAGAGGTTTCGCCCTGCTGCAATAACGTAACAGCATGTTTTAAACGCTGTGTTTTAATAAACTCATTTAGCGAAAGGTTGGTGAGCGCACTAAATTTTTTATAGAGCACCGATTTACTCATGCCTATTTCTAAAGTAAGGGCAACAATATCGAAGTCAGCATTGGCTAAATTCTCGTAAATAATGAGCTGTAGTTTCGATAATAGTTTTTCATCAGCAGAGGCATTAGGCTGGTGCATCATAGGAGGCAGCTGCAACTGTTCGCTGTATTTCTTTTGCATGGCCGTTTTTAAAGCCAGCATGTTGTGGATATTGAGTTGAAGGATTTTATTGCTGAATGGTTTGGTTATATAGACATCAGCACCGTGCTGCAAGCCTTGTATCTCATGTACCTGTGCCGATTTGGCGGTGAGCAGGATTACCGGAATGTGTGAGGTACGGACATCAGTTTTAATTTTTTTGCAAAAGGTTAGTCCGTCCATAACCGGCATCATGATATCGCTGATAATCAAATCAGGCAAGCTGGTACTGGCCGTTTCCCAGCCCTGTAAGCCATTTTCACTTAGCTGTACCTGGTAATCGTTTTCCAGCGATTGCTTAATAAAATCCCGCAGTTCGGCGTTATCTTCTACAATAAGCACCGAAGGTTTGTTTTTATCAGGGCTTGCAACTGTTTCGGTAAATGGGAGTTCGGTAGCATAATCAGGCTCATACTCCAGCGCATAGCTTTCAGATGTCATCAGCTTATCGGTATAAGCCGTTGTTAAATGGCTGTTGCCCAGTTGTAGTAATACTTTAAAAGCTGTGAAACCCCGTGCGTGCTCAGTGGCTAAGCTGCTGTTTACTTTAACTTCTCCCTGGTGCAGTTCTACCAGCTTTTTAGACAGCGCCAAACCAATACCCGTACCCATGCTTTGGTCTTCCTGATAAAAATTCTTGAAAATATCGTCGATGTTATAAAGGGCAATCCCTTTCCCGTTATCGTTAACGGTAACACATACCTGTTCAGGGCTGTTTAGCTCAATCACCAGGCTTATTTCGCCATTGGCCGGGGTAAATTTGAATGCATTGGATAGCAAATTGAAGAACACCTTTTCCATTTGGTTTTTGTCAAAATAAACGGGTATGGCTTCAGTTGTAGTTTTAAAAGTATAGCTTATATTTTTGGCTTCGGCCAGGTGCCTGAAATTTTCATATACCCCGCGTAAAAAAGCTACTATATCTGTTTCGGTAAAGTATAAACGCAGGTTTTCCGAATCGGCCTTTCTAAAATCAAGCAGCTCGTTTACCAGGCGGTATAAGCGCTCAGTATTGTTTTTAATGGTTAAAGCGTATTGGTGTACAATGGAGTTACCGGTAGTAAGCTCTTCCAGTTTCTCCAGCGGGCCTAAAATTAGCGTAAGCGGCGTTCGTATTTCATGCGATATATTGGTGAAGAAATCCAGTTTCATCTGGTAGTTTTTCTTCTGGTGTTCGGCTTCAATATGCTCCAGATAGAGCTCTTGCTTCAGTTTGGCTTTCGCCCTGAAAAATTTAATAATGTAGGCCACAATAAAGTAAATGGCTATGGCATAAAGCAAATAGGCCCAGATGGTTTTCCATATTGGCGGTAAAACGGTAATGGTAACCGATTTGATTTCCTTACTCCAAATGCCATCATTGTTGGTTGCCTTAACCAGGAATGTATAGGTTCCTGCCGATAAATTGGTATAGGTGGCAGTAGGTACTTCGACATTGTTCCAATTGCTTTCAAAACCTTCCAGCTTATAGGCATATTTGTTTTTACTTGGTTTTATAAAATTTAGTGCCGAAAACTCTACAGTAAAATTGTTCTGCAGGTGGTTAAAAGTGATGTTTTTGCTCAGGTTAATATCTTCGGTAAGCAGCCCGGTTTCATCGTTAATTTTAACCGGGTTATTAAAAAGCTTTAAGTTCGAAAGCACCACTTGAGGGGCAGTATTGTTTTTTTCTATTTTCTGCGGATCGAAGGTAACCAGTCCGTTAAAGGTGCCGAAAAACAATGCTCCGTTGGCCGCTTTGTAAAAAGAGCTGGTGTTAAACTGATTATCGGGCAAGCCATCCAGCATGTTAAAACTCCTGAAAAAGCGGGCTTTGCGATCGTATTTTACCAAACCATTATCGGTACCAATCCATAAATTGTTTTGATTGTCTTCAACCAGGCTTAAAATGTTATCGCTGGGCAGGTTGTTTTTATAGTTAAATAGCTCGAAGGTTTTATTGCGCTGATTGAGCAGGGCTAAACCCTTGTGGTAGGTGCCTAGCCAGATATTTCCTTCACTATCCTGCTGAATGCAGTTAATATTCAACTTAAATGCATGGTCTGGTTCACCTTTGTAATCTTCAGCCCTTATCGTCAGGTTAGGCGAGAGGCTGTATAACCCTGCTGGAGTACCAATCCAGATCTTATTCTGGCGATCCTGAAAGAGTGCAGTAATTTTTTTATTAAATCCGCTGTTACTACCCGCTAAATTTAACAGCTGAAAACGTTTGGTTAAAGGATCAAAAAGGTTTAACCCTTCGTCGGTACCAACCAGTACCTGCTGCCCGCGGCTCACCAGCAGGCAGTTCACATTATCGGATGCGATATTGTTGCTGTTATTTCCAATCCCCTTGCGCTTATACACGGTAAATTTTCCGGTTTGGGGATCAAAATAACTTAAGCCCCCGACCGATGTACCGATCAGTACATGCTGATACTGATCTATCGCTATCGCTTTAACCAGATTGGAACTAAGGCTGTTTGGATCGGCTGGCGAATTCTTGTAGCTGATAAATTGATTGCGCTGCCTGTTGAAATAGTTTAAACCACCAGCTTCGGTACCTACCCACAGGTTATGCTGTTTATCTTCGACTATAGCGCTTACTATACTGCTGCTGATGCTATTGGGCGAGAGGTTATTCTGATAGCTTTTAAAAGGGGTATTAACCGCATATACCACGTTTACACCACCAAAAAAAGTACCTATCCAAACCGAGCCGTCTTTATCCTGAAAAATATCATGAATGGAGTTTTGGCTTAAACTGTTTGCATCAGTAACATCGTGCTGGTAATGCTGAAAGGTAAACGAATCCGGATCGCCGATAGAAAGGCCATCCTGTGTGCCAATCCACATCTTGCCATTTTTTACCGAAATGATTTTCCGGATGTTATTGTTAACCAGGTTTCTTTTATCGGCACCGTTTTTGGCAAAGTGGCTAATCTTTTTGGTAGCCATATTCAGGATTTGTATGCCATTGGTTTTGGTGCCAAACCACAAATTGCCGTTTTTATCCTGTGCAATGGCTTTAACCTGGTTGCCATAAAATACATCAAACGCAGCTTCCTGATGCAACAGCACCTTTAGCTTTTTGTTGCTGAAAAAAAGTTCGTATAAGCCAACCGAAGTACCTACCCAGATATGCCCATCCTTATCTTCAAAAATTTCGCTAACCTCGTTACTGCCTTTACCCAGCTGGATGGAAATAATTTTTTTACTGTTTGCCGAAATAAATTTTAATCCCGTTAAGGAGGCTATCCAAAGGTGCTTTTGTTTATCCTCTACAATTTTGGTAATCCCCGAGCCAATTGGCATAATATGTTCAAAAGATTCGTTAACGGGGTTGTATAGGTCTAAACCACTGTTTATTACCCACATGCGCTGGTCGTTCCTTATTTCCAGGCATTTAATAAAATCGTTTGAAGAGATCGAACCGGTATTTTGCGGGTCGTTTTTGAAAATCCTGAATGTGCGGCCGTCAAAGCGGTTTAAACCGTATTTTGTACCCAGCCAGATATACCCTGTAGTATCCTGATTGATAGATAACACGGAGTTGTTAGACAAGCCGTTGCTGATGTTTAAATGGTTGAAAATTAGTTGGCTACTTTGGGCGTGGCTTTTAGTGGCATTAAAAAAAATGCAGTAAAGCCATATCAATACCAATGAAAATCGAAGAGCCTTCAAATTTTTGTCGTTAAGTTCTGCTTGTTATTTGGTTTAAATGCTATTGGGTAGCGCTATTATTACTGGCAATCGTTTCTAATATCTAACCGGGATGAAGCGATTTGCATTAGCAATAATCAAATTTAGGAATGAAAAGGAAATATTTACCCTTTTTAAGGAAAAAAATTACCCTTCAACTGGCAGAACTACAGCAATTTCGAATAAGACAAAAGGCCGGGTAAACAGTGCCACATGAAGGCTTACAGCATTTACACCACCTTTTACAGAACGAAAAGAACCGGATACACCTGGAAACAGGCATGCACTAACCAAATTAAAAATGATAAAGAGAAATTTACTGATCGCCGCTTTTACTTTTGCTTCGTTAACCACTTTAACCAGTACAACCAAAGCGCAAACCGAAGAAAAGTTTATTACGCATAACCTGGCCCTTTGCCAAAAACGGGTAAAAGAAATGTTGGGCAGCAAAAACCTTTCTGCTACAGCTTTTCCGCAAACAACCGATAAAGAAGGCAAACTGCGCAGTGGTGGCCTGTACGAATGGACTACCGGCTTTTTCCCGGGCAACCTCTGGTATGCTTACGAGGCCAATAAAGATGCCGCACTAAAAGCACAGGCCATCCAGTGGACAGAAAAGTTAGCACCGCTGCAAACCTTTACCGAACACCACGACCTGGGGTTTATGATGTACTGCAGCTATGGCAATGCTTACAGGCTTACCCAAAACAAAAGCTATAAGCAGGTTTTAATTAATTCGGCCAAAGCATTGAGCACCCGCTTTAACCCGGTTACCGGTTGTATTAAATCGTGGAATGTGTTTAAATCGTGGCATGGCAAAGAGAGCTATAATTTCCCTGTAATTATCGATAATATGATTAATCTGGAGTTGTTGTTCTTTGCCTCAAAAGTTTCGGGCGATACCAGTTTCAGGCATATTGCCACTACGCACGCACTTACTACAATGAAAAACCAGTTCAGGCCCGATAACAGTTCGTACCATGTGGTTTGTTACGACGATAAAACCGGTAAGGTACTGGCACGCGAAACCGCACAAGGTTATGCCGATAATTCTACCTGGGCCCGTGGACAAGCCTGGTCTATATACGGTTATACCATGACCTACCGCGAAACCAAAGATGTTCGCTTTTTAAAAATGGCACAGGGTTTAGCTAACTATTTTATCGACAGTAAAAACCTGCCTACCGATTTCGTTCCTTACTGGGATTTTAATGCCAATCAGACCGGCTATAAGCCTGGTGTAAACTCCAATGCCAATAACATTAACGTAAAATACCGCGATGCTTCGGCAGCAGCCGTTACCGCATCGGCCTTGTTAGAACTGAGTACTTATACTACCGGTAAAACTGCCAAAAAGTATAAAGATGCAGCCGTAAAAATGCTTCACTCACTGGCCACACCAGCATACTTTGCCGCAACAGGTACCAATGCCGATTTTATTCTGAAACACAATGTAGGATCGATTCCGCACAACAGCCAGATCGATGTACCTTTGGTATATGCCGATTACTATTTTATGGAGGCATTACTCAGATACAAGAAGCTAAAGGCAGGATTAAAACTGTTTTAAGAAAATTTAACCCAGTGTGGTGAAAAAGGATAAATTTCACCCCTAAAAGGAAAAAAATACCCCCTAAATTTACACCTGGGGGGTAAATTTGATACCAAACAACCAACTATAAACTTTTATTGAATTAGTGTTATGAGAAGAATTCTGCTATTTTCAGTCTTCCTACTGACAGTCTTTTCGAGTTCTGCCCAGCAGAGCGAGATAATAACCGGAACTGTTACCGATCAAAAAACCGGTGAAACCCTAGCCGGTGTTAGTATAAGTATTAAAGGCACAACCAAAGGTGGCGTTACTACCAGGGCACAGGGCGAATACAGCATCAGTGTACCTACCGGTCAGCCAGCGGTTTTGGTATTCAGGTACGTAGGTTACCACGCCAAAGAGGTAACTGTAAACCAGCAAAAAACGATAAATGTAACCTTAGCCGAGCAAAACAACGACCTGGATCAGGTGGTGGTAGTGGGCTATGGTACGGTAGCCAAAAAAGACCTTACAGGTTCGGTAAGCTCGGTTAAGATGGCCGAGTTAAACAAAGCACCGGTACGTTCTTTCGATGAGGCTTTAGCAGGTCGTGTAGCCGGGGTACAGGTAACCTCGGCTGATGGGCGCCCCGGTTCGGGGGTTGATATTGTGATCCGTGGTAATAACTCGGTTACGCAGGCCAACAGCCCTTTGTATGTGGTAGATGGTTTCCTGATCGAAGATCCCAATAACAACGTGGTTAATCCGGCCGATATCGAATCGATAGACATTTTAAAGGATGCATCGGCAACCGCTATTTACGGTGCCCGTGGAGCCAATGGGGTAGTGGTAATTACAACCAAAAAAGGTAAACAGGGCAAACCGGTATTTAGTTTCTCGAGTACATTAGGCGTGCAGCGCATGGCCAAAAAAATGGAAATGATGAGTCCTTACGAGTATGTAAAATACCAGCTCGAACTTACGCCTGCTTTAACCGGAACACCAGCTACACCTACGCAGATTTATCTTACCGATGGAAAAACCGTTGATTATTACAATGGTGTTAATGCGATTGACTGGCAGGATTTGGTTTCGCGTACAGCCGTATACAATAACAACGATTTTGCCTTAAGGGGTGGAACCAAAAAACTGAAATACGCAGTTTCTACTTCAACAGTTAACCAAAACGGTATTTTATTAAATTCAAATTATCAGAGATACACCGGCCGAGCGGTGATCGATTATGCCATTACCGATAAGTTAAAAGTAGGTGTCAACGCCAATTACAGCTTCCTTAAACAAAAAGGAATCGACCCAACCAGGGGCGAAAATGGTGCTACTACCAACGTAATGACTTCTATTCTGGGCATGAGGCCAGTTCCTTCCGAAGTGTTTGATCTCGAAGACTCCTTCCAGGACCCGGATATGAACGCCGCGAACGATTACCGCATCAATCCGGTTATCAGCTTGCAGAATTCGTACAATGTAACCACTACGCATAATATTACCGCCAATGGTTATGCCGAATATGCAATTCTTAAAGATTTAAAACTGAGATCATCTTTCGGCATTATCGAAAATAAATCCGAAAATGATGTGTTCAACAACACCAAAACCTCTGCAGGTCGCCCGGGAGGAGTAAACGGGGTAAACGGAAAAATCAGCAATAACAACTACAGTAACTGGTTAAACGAAAACACGCTAACCTGGGATAAAAAAATAAGTAAAAAGTCGAAATTAAATCTGTTGGGAGGATTTACACTTCAAAAAAGACACACCTGGAGCAATGGCCGCTCAGTAACCCAATTGCCTAATGAAGACCTGATGTTTGATGGTTTTGACCAGGGGGTACAACAAAGGGTCGATCCTTCTGCATCCGACTGGACCATGGCTTCTTTTTTAGGCCGTATTAATTACAATTACGATTCGAAATACTTATTTACCACCTCTTACCGGGCCGATGGATCTTCTAAATTTCCAAGCCAGAACCACTGGGGGTATTTTCCATCAGCAGCGATTGCCTGGAGGTTTGATCAGGAAAATTTCCTCAAAAAATCTAAAATATTATCAGAAGGTAAATTGCGCGTGAGTTACGGCCAGACCGGTAATAACCGTGTAGGCGATTTCGATTACCTGACCAATTACTTCAACCCTATTATCAATACCTATACTTTCAACAACGAATATGTGCCGGGTGTTATTCCTACCAAACTGGGTAACTCCGATCTGAAATGGGAAACTACCGAGCAGGTAGACGCCGGTATTGATTTAGGCTTTTTTAAACAAAGAATTACTTTCAGTGCCGATGTATATAGAAAAGTAACCAAAGATTTATTGTTGAATACCCAATTACCACCATCGGCAGGATTTGGTACCGCATTAAAAAACATTGGTAGTGTAGAAAACAGGGGACTGGAGTTAACCTTAACCACCCAAAACATCGTTACTAAAGATTTTACCTGGAGTACAAATGCCAACATTGCCTTTAACCGCAATAAACTAATTTCGCTGGCCGAAGGTCAAAACACCCTCGAGAGTACCATTAACTGGGATGCCGCCTGGCGTAATGTAAGTGCTTATGTGGCAGAAGTGGGCCAGCCTTTAGGTTCTATGTATGGCTACGAGTGGTTGGGTACTTATAAATATGCCGATTTTAATACCTCCGTTAATGGCAGCGGTGTTACCATTTATACCTTAAAACCAGAGGTTGCTACCAATGGCAATACAAGGGCAACCATTCAGCCGGGCGATATTAAATACAAAGACCAAAATGGCGATGGCGTGGTAAATGCGCAGGATTACGTTAAAACCGGAAATGGCTTACCAGCACACACGGGTGGTTTTTCTAATAACTTTACCTACAAGGGTTTCGATTTAAATATTTTCTTCCAGTGGTCGTACGGTAACGATCTTTTAAATGCCAATAAAATGCTGTTCGAAGGCAATTCAAATGGCTTGGGTAATTTTAATCAGTATGCAAGCTATGAAAACCGCTGGACACCACAGAATGCTGAATCTGAAATGTTCCGCACCAGGGGCTTTTTTGGTGGCGGATATTCATCAAACTATGTAGAAGATGGTTCTTACCTGAGGTTAAAAACAGTATCGCTGGGCTATAACCTCGATCCGAAACTACTTAAAAAGGTATACCTTAAAACATTGAGGTTCTTTGTATCGGCACAAAATTTAGCCACCTGGACCAAATATTCGGGAGCAGACCCTGAGGTAAATACCTACCGTTCTGTTTTAACGCCAGGCTTTGATTTCTCTGCCTATCCGCGTGCCCTTACTGTAGTTTTTGGTACAAACCTTACATTTTAATCAAATAAATTATTTCAAGATGAAAAAGATATATGTATTATTAGTTTTGGTGGCCATTGCCAGCAGCTCTTGTAAGAAATTCTTAGATACCCAGCCAACCGATAAAATTGCGCTTGAACAATATTATACGGATGAAACTGGTTTAACCCAGGCTTTGGCAGGGGTATACGATCCACTGGGTTCGGGTAATGTGTACGGCAATTTACCAAACGGTTTCGAGGCTTGTACCGATGAGGGGTACTATGCCCGTTCGGGCCAGGTAACCGGTATACAGGTATTTAATTTCGATCCTTCGAACACCAACGTAACCAATTTATGGACCGATCTTTATACCGGAATTAACCGCGCCAACGATTTAATTGCACACATCGATGTCCCGCAAATGGATGAAGGCAAGCGGCAGATCATATTGGGCGAGGCTTTGTTTTTAAGAGGCTATTACTACTTTATGCTGGTTACCCGTTTTGGCGATGTGCCTTTAAGGTTGGTGCCAACCACAAGCCCTAACGATGTGCAGTTAGCCCGCACCAAAACGGCTGATGTTTGTGCACAGATATTGAAAGATATGACCACAGCCGAAACAAAAGTGGCCACTTCTACCGCAATTGGTTATCCCAGCCGCGTTTCAAAAACGGTAGTACAGGGTATTCTGGCCAGGGTTTGTTTGCAAATGGCAGGCTATCCGCTAAACGATACCGGTAAATATGCCGAGGCACTGGCCTGGACTAAAAAGGTAATCAGCTCGGGCGAACATGCCTTAAATACAACCTTTAGTACCGATGCTACATTTAATGGTTTCAATGAAACTTTGCCATCGGTACCGGCCAATTCCAATAATGCCTACCGCCAGATATTTATCAATGCTGCGCAAGAGATTTACAACACCAAAGAGAGCATGTGGGAAATTGAATTTAAAGGTAACCGTGCCGATGGTTACTTAGATCTGGGCCCTTTGGGGAGCCAGGTGGGAATTACCATGACACCATCGGCAGCCAATTCGCCATTGTATTCCTATCCGGGTTATTGTTATGGTTTTATAAAAGGAACCGCGCGTTTATACAATAAATACGATGCTACCGGAAAAGATTTACGCCGCGATTGGGTACTCACCACCTATACCTGGACCGTTAACAATACCACCAATACCGCTACCAAAACGGCTATTGCCAAAACCGTACAATACGGCAGGGATATGGCCAAATGGAGAAGAGAGTACGAACTGCTTACGCCTAAAGATAAAAACCAGACCGGAATTAACTTCCCGGTGCTGCGCTATGCCGATATCCTGTTGATGTTTGCTGAAGCCGAAAATCAGGTTAATGGCCCGACAACCGAGGCTTACAATGCCATTAACAAGGTGCGCCGCAGAGGTTACGGGTTGCCGGTTGCGGCAGCAAGTGTTGTGGCCGATTTGACCGGACTTAACAAAGCTACCTTTCAACAAGCTATAGAAGACGAGCGCATGCGCGAATTGTGTTTCGAAGGTTTACGCCGCATGGATTTAATCCGCTGGAATAAATTTGTAACGACCATGAATTCGGTTGGTGCCGAAATGGGTGCTGCACCTACCACTGGTGCACTAACTTCGGGTAACCAGCAATATGGTGGTTTAGGCGGCAAAAATGTTACGGCAAGAAATTTATTGTTCCCCATTCCTTCTTTAGAAATGTCGTCGAACAAATTAATAACTGAAAATAACCCGGGCTGGTAACAAGCTGCAAGTCAATAAAATCTGCCGGTTTTAGTCCGGCAGATTTTAGCGAACTATAACAATCCATGTATGGCTTTAAAAAGAATCATTTTTGGTTTAATCACCATCAGCAGCTTATCGCTCCAGGCGCAGGAAAGCGCCGTATGGCAGGATTTTAAAACCGCAAAAAGTACAGGTGCCACACCTGTTTTGCCCGATTTCTCTTATGCCGGTTACCGCTACAGCGAAGAAGCCATTCCCACGGTAAATTATAAGGTTTTCGATGTAACCAGCTTTGGAGCCGTTCCAAACGATAATGTGTCGGATAAAAACGCATTTATCAGTGCCATTGCAGCAGCAGAGGCCAATGGCGAAGGGATTATTTATTTCCCCAAAGGCCGGTACCTGTTTAATACTGCTAACGACGACCAGCAGGTGATCCGCATCTCGGGGTCGAAAATTGTACTCAGGGGAGCGGGTAACGGAGAAGGGGGCACTGTTTTGTTTTTTGATAAAGATTTGCCTCCCGCCAATCCTCAGCAAATGTGGTCGGTACCGATGGCCATAAACATTGGTGCAAAAGGCGCCAATAAAAAACTCGCTGATGTAACGGCCAACGCCCCGCGCGAAAGCCACGTTATTGAAGTGAGCAATGCCTCGAAAATTAAGGCAGGCGACTGGATTATCCTCGAGGTAACCAATAACAGCCCCGAACTGATTGATTACGATTTAAAAGGTATAAAACCCGATACCAGCTGGGCTTCCCTGATTAAAAAAGGGGTGCAGGTTAATGAACGCCATCAGGTGGATAAAGTAGAGGGCAACAAGCTTATGCTGGTAGAACCCATCCATTACGATGTACAGGCCAAGCACCACTGGACCGTTTCGGGCTTTGCCCATTTAAGCGAGGTAGGGGTCGAAAATATTGTTTTCGAAGGCAACTGGTTAAAGAAATTTGTGCACCACCGCTCCGCACAGGATGATAGCGGATGGAGTATCTTGAGTTTAAACAAATCGGTAAACTCCTGGGTAAGAAACTGCACCTTCCGCAATGTAAACAACGGTTTAACCATCGGGGCATCGGCAGCGTGCAGCGCTATTGATTTGGTTTTTGAGGGCAACATGGGACATAATTCTGTAGATGCCGCTGGTGGTTCGACTGGTATTTTGCTGGCCAATATTACCGATTTAACCGGTATGCACCATGCTGTAGGCGTAGGTGGCGGAAGCACTACTGCTACCGTAATCTGGCGTTCGAGGTATCCCGAAAATACCTGTTTCGAATCGCATTCCTCGCAACCCCGCTGTACCCTGCTCGATCAGGTAACCGGAGGCCTGTCTGACGGAAGGGCGGGAGGAGCCATATTTAATATGCCCAACCATGGGCGTAATCTGGTGTTGTGGAACTACAAGCAGTTAGGCGCTGCCAGAAAGAATTTCGAATTCTGGCCGGCTAAATCCATCTGGTGGAAAATTGTACCGCCCATTATTGTGGGTTTCCACGGTGCCGCAACCACCTTTAATAAAGACCAGGTGCAGGTACTGGAGAGCCTGGGTAAAGCCGTTCAGCCCGAATCGTTATTTGAAGCGCAGCTGCAGTTAAGGCTGGGTAAATTACCCGAATGGATCGCAGCTGAAAAGAAGAAAATCAGTAACAGCAATGTTTTAGCGGATTGATGAAATAGGGGAGCTGTTTTATAACCCCAGGAAAATTATTACCCCTATTTGCGACGATTTGTATGCCCTGATAATGCTCGTGCCCTGTAAATTTGAATATAGATATTAAACCAGTATCGGTTAGACCCAAATGAATAGTATGAAGCATTTTTATATTTTACTCACATTTCTTCCTGGGCTGGAACTACAGTTGACTAAGGCACAACTGACCATATATATGGGTTGCCGTTTTATAAAAAAAGAAGCTAAATATGATGAGAAATAAAAACTACCACCTTTACACTTTGCTTTTTCTTTCCTTATTTTCCGGACTTGCGGCCATGGCACAAAAAGCAGCGAAACCTAAAACCCCGCCTAATTTGTTAATCATCATGGCCGATCAGTGGAGAGGGCAGGCGCTGGGTTTCGAAGGCCGTGAGCCGGTAATGACCCCTTATCTCGATGGGTATGCCAAAGAAAGTTTGGTTCTGAGCCAGATGGTGAGTAATTATCCCGTTTGTTCGCCGGCAAGAGCGATGCTTATGACGGGGCAATACCCGCTTAAAAACCACGTGTACAGCAATGTCAACTCCAGTTCAGCACCTTTTGGTATCGAGCTTCAAAAAGACGCCATATGCTGGTCGGATGTATTAAAAGCAAACGGCTACTCGAACGGTTACATTGGTAAATGGCACCTCGATTCGCCCTATCAACCTTACATTCCTACTTCAAACAACACAGGAAAAGTAGCCTGGAACGAATGGACTGCCCCAGAGCGCAGGCATGGTTTCGATTACTGGTATGCTTATGGTACTTATGATGAACACAACAAACCCATGTACTGGGATACCAATGATAAACGTGACGATTTTAAATATGTAAATGAATGGGGTCCGGAGCACGAGGCCAATAAAGCGCTTGCTTACTTTAAAAACGAAAGCGGAAAAATCCGTAAAAACGGTGCACCTTTCTCATTGGTAGTTTCCATGAACCCGCCGCACTCTAATTACCGCACTGTGCCCGAAAAATACTATAACTTGTATAAAGATGTCCCTTTAAGTGATTTGGTAAAAGATCCCAATATCCCGGCAGCAGGTACTGCATTTGGCGATCAGTACCGTAAAGATGTGCGTTATTATTATGCGAATATTACCGGGGTAGATGAGCAGATCGGCCGCATTTTACAAGGCTTAAAAGATGGGCACCTCGAGGAGAATACCATCGTAGTCATTATGGCCGACCATGGTAACTGCCTGGGCAAACATGACGAAGAATCTAAAAACAACATCTTTGAAGAGTCGCTGCGGATTCCTTTTATTGTAAACTGGAAAGGCCATATCCAGCCCCGTAAAGATGATACCTTTTTAGGGAGCGTGCCCGATATTTATCCAACCCTTTTAGATTTGATGGGATTAAAAAACAAAACACCTCAAAATGTAGATGGTAAGAGTTACGCCCAATATTACCTCAATGGTAAAGGCGAAAAACCTGCCGAACAATACATTTTAGGTGCTATTGGCAGTAACAATGTAAACATCAATACCGGTTTTAGGGGTATCAGAACAAACGATTATAAGCTGGCTTTTGTAAAGAAAAAAGGAAATGGTGCCTACGAGCTTTACGATTTAAAAGCTGACCCTTTTGAGCTGAAAAACATTTACCAGGCCGATTTGCCTATTGTAAAAAAGCTGCAACCCGTTTTGCTGCAATGGCTCGAAAAAACAAAAGATGCTTTTGTGCCGGGCCAATAATGGTATAGTATAATTAAAGATTTAAGAAAAATGAAGAAAAGAAATTTAATGTATGCTTTAATCGCCTGTTTTTCATTGCTTTGCGGTATTAACGGGGCTTTTGCACAAAATAAAGAAGCCGATAAGGTAAAAATTGAGCACGCCCAGATTGGCATTGTTGAAGATGCAAAAGCTGGCTATAAACACACTACCCACCCAGGGGCACAGTGGTTTCCGCAGGCTGGTTTAGGTATGTTTATCCACTGGAGTATTGCTTCGATAAAACAAATAGACCTCTCGTGGCCCATGATGGCCGGCACACAGATTGGCTGGCGTTCGCCCAAAATGGATTCAGCATCGGTTAAAAAGATTATGGATTCGGGCAATTATTTTGCTGGCAATGGCTGCGAAAAAACAAACAGCTGTATTACTCCGCTAGAGTATTGGGCACTGGCCAAAGATTTTAATCCACAGAACTACGACCCTGAAAAATGGATTAAAGCAGCCAAAGCAGCAGGTATGACTTATGCAGTGCTTACCGTCAGGCACCACGATGGCTTTGCCCTATGGCCAAGTGCTTATGGTAATTTCAGTACCAAAAACTACATGGGTGGCCGCGATCTGGTAAAAGATTATGTGGCCACCTGCAGGAAATATGGTTTAAAAGTGGGTATCTATTATTCTGGACCAGATTGGCATCAAAATGGCGAATTCCAAAACTTTATGTATTATGGTGTAGGTAGGGATTATCCAAATATCCCGGTGCTGGATGAAAATTTAAGACCGCGAACTAAAGTAAAAACCGAAGCAGAAAAGCAGGCCCATTACTATGAAATGGCTGCTTATGTAAAAGGGCAGGTTACCGAGCTGTTAAGCAATTACGGGCAGATTGATATGATCTGGTTCGATGGCGCAGCCGATATTCCGCGTGGAAATAAAGCCTGGGATAAATGCATAACCATGGCTGAAATTCATAAGTTGCAACCCGGCATTGTGGTAAGTCCGAGGTTTTTCGGTTATGGCGATTACAAAACCTTTGAGCAGGATAAAGCATTGCCCAAAACCAAGCAAGATGGCTGGGCTGAACTTTGTACCACCATTACCGATGGCGGTTGGGGCTATACCGGAAAGCCTTTAAAGCCCGTATCGCTGGTGCTTAACAACCTGATTAAGTGCAGGGCCAACAACGCCAATATGCTCCTTAATTACGGGCCAACCAAAGAAGGGGTACTTACTCCTGAAATGTACACCAGTCTGGCCGAAATTGCCGGTTGGATGAAAGTAAACAGTGTTTCGGTAAAAGGTGCGCAAGCGTTAGATGCCAGCGAATCGGCATCGGTACCGGCCACTGCAGTAGCTAAACACCGTTACCTGTTTTTACTGGCACCTAAAAAGGGCGAAAAGCCGGTCAATGAACAGGTGACTTTTAGCACAAAGGGAAGTATTAAAAACGTAAGTTTCGCCGGAAATAAGACGCCCCTTAAATACAGCATAGATAATGGACAACTTACTGTACAGGTACCGGCAACTTTACGTAGCGAACTACCCGATGTTATTGAGCTGGAGTTGAAGTAAGCAGAAATCGGTTTGTTTTATGGACTAAATCACAATAAAGCTTGTAAACCATCAAAGAACTTGATAAAAAATAAAAATGTTGTTACGGAATTGTATTGTTTTCTCTTTATTTATTGATTTCTAGTTTTTTTTACTTTCTGTAAGGGAAGTTACCTATGCTCTGGTATCAAAAGGACCAGCTGGTTTTGGGGAGAGGGAGATTTCGTATATGCCTATCCCGGCTTTTTCTCGCAGGGAATCGCCGTTAACGATATTGTACTGCTGGATGATTCTACACTCGTTGAGATTAGTTATGAAAATTTTATGCAGCTAAGGGATGGTTTCAACGAGGTCCCACTGCTGGTTGAAAAGATAAGGGGTTATTATGATGGGTTGAGGCTGGCGCATGCATCGGACGTGTTGACGATGAAAGCAGCGGATAGATTAAAGAAGTTTATTGCAGAGAACAAGACGCTGTTCGGTGTAGCCAAGAGAAGGGATATCGCCAGTTTTTTGGGGATCAAGGATGATAGTTTGAGAAGACAGCTGCGTTTTTATTATTAAGGGCATTGTCTCGGTTAAAGTCTGTTAAAATCTTCCAATAATTGATTTATTTGCTTGCAAAAACCAAACAGATAGTTACCTTTAACTGTTGTTAATGGTAAGGTTAGTGTAATCTAAGACTAAAAGCAGCCCTAAATTTAACGCACTCAAATTCCGATGACAGAAATTAAACACTTTTTATCACCAAAATTAACCGGTAAAAGGTTCGACGAACATTCTGTTCCCGTTGAAGTATTGCAGGATTTCGCTGCCTTACAAGAGCTAATCGTAGATCTGGCAAAAAAGATATATTTTGAAGAAAACCCTGCCCGCAAGCGCGTTCCCAAGGGCTTTACTGATGGTGTTACCTTGAACCTACAAGAAGTTGAGGAAGGAAGTGCTATCCTTAATTTTTTATTAGGGACAGCTTTGGCCGCATCTCCAATTCTAGGGGAGGATTCTCATGCCTATACCTATTTTGAAAAAGCGAAAAATAAAGTTATAGAAGTTGTGGCGGCTGCTGAGAAGGGAGATAATGTGAGGCAGATTTTGGGAGTGAAGTACCTCCATTATTTCAATAGGATCGGCAGAAGTTTAAAGGAAGATGAAGTTGTAACTTTTAATCCCAAAGCCTCAAGCGGAGTTGCTAGGCTGAACAAAAATACCAGAAACAGGATTGTTCAATCACTTAGTGAGGATGCCTCTTATACCGATAATTTCAATTTGGTTGCAGCAATAGCAACAATAGACCGGGCCGATAAACAGTTTTCCGTGCTGGTAAATGGGCAGAAAATACCTGCCAAACTGGATCAAAATAATTTTAAATTGGTAGTAACCACATTTAATGAATATTATTCAACACCGTATGTTGCGATAGAAGGTGAAGGTGTGTATGATAGAAATGGTAAACTAACCAAGATTAATTCTATTTCCAGCATGGACATTCTAGATCCACTTGATGTTTCTTTAAGGATCAGCGAATTGTCTGAACTTAAGGATGGATGGTTCAATCTAGAGGGAAAAGCACCTGATAAATCCGGCCTTTATAAGTTCGAAACTTTGTTTAAGGCAAACTATAATGAAAATCTACCCTTGCCCACAATATTTCCTACAGTGTCCGGTAATATCCAGCTTGAATGGACTATTTCTGACAGGGAAATTTCTTTAGAAGTAGATTTGAATACTTTATCCTCAGAATTTGTCTCCGTTAATGTCACCACAGATGAGGTTTACGAGGAAAATTTAGATCTTAATGATAATAACTCGTGGCAAAATATTTTTAATCTACTAAGTAAATAGGCTCTCAAAAATGCAAGATTCAACCATACTACACAGACAGGTGCATCCTAAATTTATTCAGGATAACAAGATATCATCCCAAGCCTTTGAAGTTGATCCTAAACCAGTGGGAAATATATTTTCTTCTGTATTTGTGCCGAGTGAATTGGATAAGAACCAATTGTCGGTTTATAACGGGGAAAAATTTAATGCTGAAGAATCTTTCTCCCATTATACGAAAACGCTGGAATCTGCTGGTGTTGTTTCAGTTACCATTGAGGAATGCAAATCTATTGATCTCGATGCGGTTGAAGACAATAAACCGTTCGACGGGCATTCCTATATTGACTTCAACACACTTGGCACCTCACAGGCTAAGGTTAAAGCTAAGAAACTTAAAGCTAAAGCTGTAGCAAGGGATTGGACATTTAAAAAATAACCTTTTGAGGCGTTTAAAGCAATACACATGGAACAAAGATGAGATACGTCTGAGGTTCAATTATCAGGATGTTAGTCTAATTCTTGTTTTTCTCTTCTGCTGATCTCCCCAATGTTTCGGAGCTAAGCAATTGCGTGTCTTACTGCTTCTTCAGGAGTGCGGCCGATCTCATCACAGTGTAAGCAAAACTCATCAAGGTGATAATTGTTAAAGTCGTTAACGTCCACAGGATTTTTTAATTTAAGCCTGGCAGGAATGCCCACGACAATCCGTTTTCTGTCACCTTCCCAATAGATCTCTGTTACAATACATGGTTTAACATAGTTACGACCTATATGATGAAAATATTTTTCACCCACCTTTGCATCGATCGGTGTTCTCTTCCTATAATGGATGGGGGTAACGTTTTTGTCGACTTTGATTCTTTTTATTTCCATAACTAAATATAGGATTAAATTAAAGTATTTACAACTACAGCAAAGATTTTAGCCCGCTTATGGTTCATATCTGTCATTTACTCGCTTAAGAACCAAGAATGCCCTGCAATGCCTTGGGGTGAATTTTTTGCAGAAAGTTCTACACTATTTTTATAGAACGGGTTAGCTTTGCAGGTGACAGAAATAAGTCAATAACCAATATGTAAGCACATGGGAAGCTGGGAGATAAAGGAACTTCATAATGACAAAGGTCTGGATATTATCAACTTATTGGGTTTAGTTGTAGAAAAGTATCCGGACATTAAACTAAAAAAGCTCATTGGCTATTATAAAGCAGAACGGCTTTAGTACTGGATGATAGGGCGATCGATTACCGCTGTGATACAACAGTAATAGCATTGAGCGAAATCTATCATGAATACAAGCAGACAAGACCGTTTACCATTGGTGATGGGCCATTGAACATCCGCGCTTTCACAGCAACGAAGTTGAATTTACAATCTTTAAAGACGTATATTGTTTACAAAATAGCGCTTTAACAACCTCCAAATTGGAATGAAGAAAACAACCATAACTAACCGAACTTATACAAATGTAATAACCGTACTGCATAAGATGGGCGTCCTTAATCTTGGTGGAGTAGAGGAAATTGTAACCGTCTCCGATCACGGCGTTCTCATTAAACTGCCCGGCTCAAATCCAGATGCAAAGCTTCTTTCAAAAACGCTCAGGAGCATAATGGAGCAGATTACAGACGCTTTTGAGTATACGGTTAGGATCGGAAAGAAAAATAAGACTGTAAGATATCCAACGGTATGGGATAATATGCAAGAGTTTGACCTAAAAACGTTCTGGTATGATACTTTTGTTCGTTCGACGTTGATCATGTGCCTCTATCTTACAGTAGTGATCATCACGCTTGCCAAGGTAACTGACCTAAATGAGGAGGCCATCAGAGCACTCGGTGACATGGTTTTCACAATCAGTTCCCTTATCACTGCATTTTTAATTAGCTTTTTGGTATCCAAAATCCTAGCAATACGCCAGGAGAAGTTATCCAGAGTTGCCAGAATAAAAATGCTGTCGAATCGTTGGACTGAATTCCGGCGGATATGTTATTTTCTGGTCGATTCCTGGAAATTTTGGAAGCCATCCCGGGAGTCGTATGTACATGGTAAGAGTGTTGCAAAACAGATTACTTATACTGACCTTCATTACCTAGATGTTCATGACGATCAACAGTTTGAATTTGTGACCAACTTAATGGATTATCACAAGTTTGGCGAAATGGAGCAAAAGTTTACCCTACAATTGGAGACATTCGTCTGGAGTCAAAACCGGCGCCTTTACCAACAGACATTAATGGGAACCGATTACCCTGCGAATTATATTTATTCTAAAACCGAACTTGATCGGTGGGCATTCTTTGGGGATAGTAACCTGTTTTGGTATATAATGGAAAATGAGTGGCAGGATTATCAAGATTCTTTTGATTTCAACATTCCAGCACCAACACTTAATGCTATTCTTGGCTGCGCGAAAAGATTCGATGGGCAATTTGGAAATATTAATTTTGACCAAAACTTTCTGGTGAAAATATCACAAGTGGCAGAAAATGAGGTATTGCCTGAGCTTAATTTGCTAATTGAGAAAAATGAATCCAAGATGCCTTTCTTAATCGACTATCTCATGACCTGTCTGGTTCTGATATTCCTCTTTGGTATCCTGCTACCGATCAATCTGCGGATGTTTTCTGCAGGTATATTCATTGATTTGATATCAATAATAATCGTGAGTGCAATTATAATACATATTTTGTTGTGTATGCCCAGTATATTACGGACTGAGATCTGGATTGACCGTAAGAAAGACTACCACTAAATATGAAAATTGATTAATTTAAGTAAAGCAAAAATGATTTCAAGCAATAAATTTGATGTGTTTCCCTCATATCTTCAGGGGCTGGCTGGTGAGCGGCAAACCCTCAAGAATATCAATGCCTTTATCTCCCAGATTCGATGGGAGGATCTAATTGTACGCCCAAAGAATAATGGCAGTAACAGTAGCTTCTATGACTTCTATCTTCCCGATCAGGTAAAGACAGAATTGAAAAAAATTCAATTGGAAATTGGATCGCCCAGGCATCTGACTGATTTATTAAGTGAATTTGCCGGGTGGGATTTGTCTAAGCGCTTCGTCAATATCGGGGTCGATATGGGCGGGAGAGTGGATATCTCTGATGATGGAATACCCAAGTGGATGAGACAAAAAGGCCTGGGATGTAAGATGTACAGAGCTGTACTGCAACACGAACCTTATCTCATGTCGATGGAGGAGAAACTTTATGAAAACGGTAAGCTACTCTGGAGCAGCTTAATGAACAGCCGACTGTTTTACGTCTTTTTTACGGACATACATGGCTACCTGTTCCCAGTAGATAAAAGTCCTGATGCAATATTAGAAGTACTGACCCACGAGGTGGATATAAGAGGTATTAAAGTGCTCATGGATGAAGATTTTATGCTGAAACACAGAGAAATTGTTCTCAATTCCGGGTTAGCACCATTTATAGTTTAAATTAACTGATTGGAACAGCTAAAATTGATCTCAAAGGCAAATAAAAGGCTTTTCCTGTTCCGCTGGGGGCCGGTGACAGTGAAGTTTGAGCGTATTCATTTAGCTCAGTACATGCATACTCTTTCGCTGTATCCCCTTGCGGGAGGAGTCCGCTCGGACCTCTTACGCGCTATTAACAAAGATCTTGGTAATATTCCATGATTTTTCGTTAGCTTATGACCTGATCAAGGATAGCTCATAATAAAGGCCGTTCTCTTTTACAGTGCCTCTCAGGGTTCGCATAGTATCCAGTTTGTCCAGTGTATAAACACGCGTCTGGTGAACCTGATTACTCGTGCGCTCGGCCACAAAAGTCAGTTGCCTTGCGTCCGGCGCATTGTAAAAATTAAGTATCGACCATTTATCCTCCCTGGAACCATGGACTTCCAATGTACCTGGTGAAAAGGTGATCCTGTTGACAATAGCTTTCTGATCGGATCCGGGTGAAAAAGATTGCTCCCAATCTCCATGCAGTACTTTTGAATCAGTGACAGATTTCCAGGTTTCCAAATCCCTTCGAACCTCGTTTCGTTCTTCGATGAGTTTTTCTATCTCCGCCTTTTGTCTGTCGTTTTCTGTAAGGGCACCATTCTGTTGCTTAATGATATCGGCCAGAGTCTCTATTTCACCATCTGTATGTTTTTTAAGTTCGATATATTTTTCGATTGGTACATGGCTGGCTCGTGAAACTTTCAATTCCCAATTGGTTCCCCATGAAGTGGTCCAGGTCTGAAAAGCTGTAACGGCATTGCGGATAAGTGGATAGATAAAAACATATCCCAATGCTATTAGTAGGGGTATAACAATAACATTCAGCGTATTGATGTTGTGGTTGACCATATCCATATAGGAATGGTAGCCATCCGCTTTAAGCTCCGGCATCTTATAAATCACAAGCCCGATGGTGATCTTCCAATTAATGATAAGCCAGGCGAGGATAAACGAAAAAATTAATGGACTGGAAAGACGCTCCCGAAGGTTTTTAAATAAATTGTTTAAGTGTTCCAAGTGATTGCGTTTAATTTGGTTTTCACAAATATAAAGATAATCGCCGATCAATAAAGTGGAAGCTGTTATGGCCAGATAAAAGCAGGGAAGAATTGATAGATTTTATGACAGGAAATGGTTTGGCTCTATATTCAATAGTTGTTGTCTGATTTTGCCTTAGCTAAATCTGCCAATATTTTTGTTTTTGATAAAATAATATTGTCATATGATACTGAACTGCCATCTTGTCCAGTGAAGAATGCAAATAAAACAATGGCATAAAACTTGAAAGAATGATTTCGCCTTTAGAATTGTCTAGGGGGTTGACAGTTTAAGTTACCAAATATTTGTGAATCTTCCAAATATTTCTGCACTTCTATAATCCTTATAGCATCAGCAGGCTCCATCCTAACGGATATGAGTACTGAACATATGAGAATCTGTAGAACGGTGTTGAGTGTATCCATAACATTGTTTATAAAGTTTAAATAGACCTTACTGGAGAAATCCAGAATACCCGATCAAAGTCGAAACATATAGAGAGAGGTTTTGAGGCAACAGAAGCAGTTATCAGTTACCTGCCGGTAATCTTAAATAGGTCTGCCAGAACCGTCTGGTAGATGTGTAGTGCCACATTTGTTATGGATGATTGGCCATGGGTGGATTAAGGTAGGCAAGGGTGCTAGTCCCTGAACGATCTAAGGCAGTCGTTTACCAAGCAATGACATACATTGTGCATTGGTCAGAGAGTTAAAACTGATGAATCTTTCTGATCAATGTCCCATTAAAACAGATGATTAACGCTCAACTATACTCAGAAGAAATCTGGAAAGAGTACTCAGATAAAGTGCTCAGGGAAAACAAACCCAAGACCTATAAACATTTCGACCACATCTTTGATTTCGCTAAAAAGAAACAGCTCATCGAGCATCTTGTAAGTGATCCTACACTCCAGCGTGTCGCCAAGCATGCGTTTGTGCCACTGCTGAAAATACTTACCAAAACACCAAGATATAAATATGATGAAGAGGAAGGAGTTTATGATCTGGAAACGAAGATCCGGCCGATATCATTTGCCTCCCATTTTGATTCCTACCTTTATGGGTTTTATGCCTATGCGCTGAATAAAAGGTATCAGGATTACATTAAACGCAAGGGTTTTGACAGTAGCATACTGGCATACAGGTCGGATCTGAATGGGGATTGCAATATCCAGTTTGCGAAACGGGCATTTGATTCGGTATCCATGATGGTAGGAAAGTATGGAAAGTGTACGGCGATTGCACTGGACATCACAGGGTATTTTGACAATATAGATCACGCTGAACTTAAGGATAAATGGGCATCAGTAATCGGCCTGAAAGAACTACCGGCAGATCAATACAAAATATTCCGTTCACTCACCAATTATTCTTACATCAATAAATCAAGCTTGCTCAAACATTTCAAGATAGACCTGGAGAAAGAGGAGGATGTAAGGACCTTGCTTAATGTTATCCCTTCTACGCTAGCTGGGAAAAGCTACAACGACAAATTTGAACTTTTAAGGAAAAGGCAGCTTGTAGTCAGAAACAAACCAAAGATAGACGCTGATGGGAACAAATCATACCGGGGTATTCCCCAGGGATCACCGATGAGTTCTGTGCTTTCGAATATTTATTTGATTAATTTCGATGAATGGCTGCATAACAGGGGAAAATATATGGACTTCCAGTACATGAGATACTGCGATGACCTGCTAATCATCTGTAGGTCGGAACATGCCCAGGACCTTATCGGAGCGATTATAGAAGAGATTAATGTCCGCTATAAATTAACGATACAAAAAAAGAAAACCGAGATTGTGGAGTTTAGACCAAATTCCAAGGGAAAGGTCCGCTCGTTTGATATAGGAGCGAAGGCGGTCCTTAAGCCTGGCAGTGACGAGCAACGTCTGTATAAAAACCTTCAATACCTGGGCTTCGAGTTTAATGGCAGCAGTACCTATATCCGTCCGGGAAGCCTTTCCAGGTATTTCCGGAAAGTTAAGGGTAGGGTATTAAAGACCATGATGATGGCCTATGGCAAGAAATCGGTAAAAGCGGTGATTTCAAAAAAACAGTTGTATGAAAGGTATTCCCATTCCGGGGAAAGGAACTTTATTACCTATGCGATGAATGCAGCTAAAAACAGCTACAAAAATGCATCGGGGGTCGAAAGAAGTGGCCTTGATTCGCCCTCAATCAGGAGGCAGCTGAATGCCCATTTTTCGTTCCTGCAAAAGGAAATTGACAAGATGAGCGCAGGATTTGCCAGGCAGAAAAAAATGGTCAAAAAGAAATAAGCTATAACGAAATTCATCAGCTTTCTTTTGTCCTTTGTTGTTAAGGTTTTACAATAAAAATATCTTCAGCATTTAACCCGGTTTTGATATACAATCTTGGGGTGTTTTCCTCTGGAATCCCTTCTAACATCAGAGATGCCCTAGCTTGCTCAAAGGATTTTTTAACAGAATTGCCATATCCGATCGATCCGTAAAACTGGGCAGCAAATATCCTGGCCGCATTATCACTGATGGATGTTGTCATTCCTATGGCTACTTCAATTTGACCAACTACTTTTTCAGCCTGCCTATGGGAATGGCAGGTATTGAAAAATACCAGGCGGATACTGTCGATTGAGGCGTGCATGGTCTGAACGATTGCATCTATGGATATGGTTTTACTTTGATGCTGGCTGTCCATTAAAACCAGTTCGTCTTCCTGGGTTCCGTGCCCGCTAAAATGTACAATCACTGGCTGAAATTCATTTAAACCTTGGAGTATGTCCAATGGCCGCACTGCCCAGCAGGATTCCAGTTTCACAGCGTTACGGTGTTTCGATGATAAAATATTTTTTTGTATTTCCCTAATCTCTTCATCTAAGAACAATTGGTTCTGGTCTACCGGATTGGAGGCAAAAAATAATACGGTTATTTTTTTTGGTAGATTGGATAATTCGCGTAGTTTCAAATCATGAACACTAACAGTATTCTGTAAAATGTTCATGTTCAGTTCGTGTGTTTGCTGTATCTGAGCATGCTGTTTTGACCTTTTATGCTGTTCGTTGATTTCTTCCTTTGATAACTTGGCCAGTTCCCTGGCCAGGTTCAGCTCAACTTTGCTGATTTTTGCATCTATGTCGGCTATTTTCTTTTCCGATTTGGCGTATTGATCGCTGTACTTTGAAATTTCTGAATTCTTGCTTTTTATTGTGGACAGGTTTTTTGTGGATAGCAAGGTCTTTCTGCTTGCCTGGATTCGTGAGGAGATTGAGGAAAGATTTTTACCCTCCAAAGCCTTTTTCTTGATCAAGGAGGCGATATCCTCCCTAAATTTATTGACATTTCTTCTGTAGGAATCTATAAGGGGCATAATTAAATATTGTTGGGATAAGATACGTATTGTTTCCAAAGTTCCCGCTCTTGATCGGTTGCTTTTTTACAGGTAGCTAGTTGATGCAGCAGAGATTTTGCTAAATAATATCCAGCGAAGATTCCATTCAACCGGATATGTTACTATCACCGGTTAAGCTAAAAACAAAACGGTTGATGAATGCTAAGGCTGAAAGGACGGCTGCCCGTTTTAATATTTTAAATACCCACCAATGATAAATTGTTTCTTTTGACTATAGTTTTTCCTTATTTTCAGCCATATTTTGGCTTTTATCATGGAAAACTGGAAAGATCTTCAGCGTGCATTAATTGGATTTAGGAATGAAAGGGACTGGGAACAGTTTCATAACCCTAAAGATCTGGCGCTTGCGCTCTCTATTGAAGCGGCAGAACTGAATGAATTATTTCTCTGGAAAAAAGCTGATGAGGCAGACAGGGAAAAAATAAAAGACGAATTAGCAGACGTTTTTGCATATGCCATATTGCTTGCTGAAAAATATGACCTGGACATTAACCAGATTGTTGCTGATAAGATAAAAAAGAACGCAGAAAAATATCCTATTGCTAAATCAAAAGGTTCGGCCAAGAAATACAACGAACTTTAAGCGCTCTTTTATGATTGTATACCAGGCTACAAAAGCTGGCTTCAGTGACGATGTCCTCAATGATCAGATTGAAAACAAAATCCATACTTATTTCAAACAGAATTTAAACCGCTCAACTGGAAATCCGGAAATACGTTCCTGGAAGAACTCCATGCATTATATGGACCGGGTGTTGAATGATCCGGCAATTCCAGATGATTGTGGGATATCCATTGAGTTCCAGATACCGCAGAGCTCAAACAGGATTGATTTTATTTTAACCGGGAAAGGGGAGCGGGATAAAGAATATGCGGTAATAGTCGAGCTCAAGCAATGGTCGGAGGCTACTCTGTCCGATAAAGATGCAGTAGTCAACTCATTTGTAGGGGGCAAGGTTCGGGAATGTATTCATCCATCCTACCAGGCCTGGTCATATGCAGCGCTACTGGAGAGTTTTAATGAAACGGTAGAGCAGGACGGGATTGAGCTTAAGCCATGTGCATATTTGCATAATTATGTGGCCGATGATGTGATCTCTCATCCCCATTATAAGGGACATATAGAAAAAGCACCTGTGTTTTTGAAAGGGGAGGCGGTGAAGCTCCGAGATTTCATTAAACAGTTTGTCAAATACGGGGATGACCGTAAAATCATGTACCGGATAGATCAGGGCAGGATCAGGCCGTCTAAAATGCTTTCCGATAGTATGGTAGGCATGCTGAGTGGTAATAGCGAGTTCATCATGATCGATGACCAGAAGGTGATCTACGAGACTGCGCTGCAGGTATCTGCCAAAGCAAATATCAACCGGAAAGAAATATTGATCGTAAAGGGTGGTCCTGGTACCGGCAAGTCTGTTGTTGCAGTGAATCTCTTGGTAGAATTAACTAATAGGGGTTTGCTAGCCAAATATGTGTCCAAGAATGCTGCACCAAGGGCGGTTTATGAAAGCAAGCTTACCGGCACAATCAAAAAAACGGTGATTTCCAATCTGTTCGGAGGTTCCGGTGCATTTATCAATACCAGGAACAGCCAGTTCGATGTACTCGTTGTGGATGAGGCGCATCGGTTAAACGAAAAATCCGGATTGTATGGTACTGACGGGCTGAACCAGGTTAAGGAAATCATTGATGCGGCCCAATCTTCCGTTTTCTTTTTGGATGAGGACCAGCGGATACACCTGAAAGATATCGGTTCGGTGAATGAAATCAGGCATTGGGCATCGCTGGTAGGTGCCAATGTTCAGGAGATGGAGCTGAGTTCACAGTTCCGTTGTGCCGGATCGGATGCATATATCGCCTGGCTGGACAATACTTTACAGGTGAGGGAAACGGCAAATGAAACTTTGGAAGCCACCAACTATGAGTTTAAGGTCTTTGATTCCCCTAATGAGTTGAGGAAAGCAATTCAGGAGAAAAACGAAGTAAATAATAAAGCGAGGATGGTTGCCGGTTATTGCTGGGACTGGAAGAGTGATAAAAATCCCGCAGTAAATGATGTGGTTATCCCTGAACACGATTTTGGAATGAAATGGAACTTAAAGACAGATGGAAGTCTTTGGATTATCAAACCTGAATCGGTGAATGAGGTTGGATGTATCCACACCTGTCAGGGACTGGAGGTCGATTATATTGGTGTAATCATAGGAGAGGACTTAGTGGTAAGGGACGGTAAAGTAATTACCAATCCTTATAAACGGTCAAAAAATGACAGTTCTGTACGTGGCTATAAAAAGTTACTCAAACAAGACCCGATTGAGGGCGGAAAACTTTTGGACTTAATTATCAAGAATACCTACAGGACGCTGATGACCAGGGGTATGAAGGGATGTTATATCTATTGTATTGATCGGGAGACAGCTGAGTTTTTTAGGGCTAAAGTATCTCTTTAGGGATGGGCGGTTTGACGCTGTTTTTTTCGCTGTTACGGTCTAAAAGCTACGTCCGAAAAGTGCTTTTTTTTTGCTTTTATCCCTGAGTGAATGTTGTTGAGCCATGCAGTGATATGTCACCCTCGAATGGAATAAGAAAGGCCCCTATATATTTTTCTTTAATGTTTTTTGATCAATTTCGAAGACAGGTCTTTTAAATAGGAGTCTTAGTTTGTGCGATTTTTTTGACCACATATTCGTCATTTGCACATGATATCAAAAGATAAAGGCATAAAAAAGGCCTGCGTCCTGCGCTGGCCCTGTATCGATTTTTGAGTTAAAGTTAAATAAACCCATGCCGGTCGTTCATCCGGTCATCATACTCAAGTTCTGCGTCTGCATAGATTTGGGTTCTGTCAGCATGCTGAACCAGTGATTCTCCAAATTCCAGATCTTCTGGAAGGATGTAGCCTTTTTCCTTGGTGGCCCTCACGATAATGAAACTTAGTGTTTTCATTTTAATTTATCGATCTTGCCAGCACCATGCTGTAATGCAAGTTAAGCAAAAAATACAAATACTACAAATCCATGAAGGCTTAGGGTTCCCAGGTCTTAAGGGCAATAGCTTCGTTAGAAGTTTTTTGCATTTATCCAGGAGGCGATGTTGTGCGTTATGCCAGGACTGTGTTACAAATTGTGGGGGATGATATAACATGATGACTATTATTGATTTCTGTCTTTTCTTGGCTTGTCCCTAAAAGACCAACGTTTTTTGCTGTATTTCCCTTTGAGAGGATGCCGCTTCAACCACTCATGCGCTATTGATGAAAGCCAGGGCAAAATGTTGTAATCTTTCTTTATGTCGGATAGTTGTCAAGTGATTTCCCACCACACGTTTGCGGCCTATCGGCTCCGCCCGAAAGGTGCTTTTTTGCTTCTAACCGTGAAGGGATGTTGTGGTTGGAGGCGGGACTGTGCTACAAGTGGCGCGGATAGCGCGTTTTGTTATTTCCTTCATCAGATCAGGCACTTTACTATCAGCGTATTGTCCCTATTTTCATAGGTATTTGAACCACTAAGTATTATAACAATAAGCTTTCGCGTAGACGTTGTTACCGCTAAATCGGATTCTTAACTAAAAAAGACAAAAAAGATACAATTAAATTTTCCAACATTTTGAGTCGGAAAATCCTGAAAAATCTTGGAAATAACTATATAAATGAAGATTATCCGATATGGGAAGAATTCCACTTGTTCAAATGTTGAGAACTTCGGGGCGGGAGCATTTCACTGGAATAGCCCGAACGATTACATTTGTATCAGAATCAAACGTAGTTAGTAAAGGTTAAAAATAAAAAGCCCTCCAGCCTCGAGAACTGAAGGGTTTACCATAGGACTTGCGGGTCATATGTTTCTTTTGAACTTTACCGTAACACTTGCAGGTGCTGCGTTTAGGCCTATCTTCTGTGAAAGTTTATGAAAAGCACTTGCCGGTGCTTTTTTTTTGTCATAAACTTTAATATTACAAATATAAATACGGTGTTTGTTTTTAGTGTTCCAAAGTTGTTAACACTCTAAATGTTATGTGGGGAAAAACGATCAGCCAAATATCATAATCTTACTGAAATAAAGCTAACTATTTGATATAAAGGGCTTAGTGGACAGAAAGAAGCGTTAATAACTTAAATCTAAAAGTTGTGTTTTAGATATAAAGCGCGGTCCAAGGTTGTGATTTTTGTTGTTTATTTTGTTGGTATTCAGTGTTTTAATTGCTGAAGATATAACGATATTGGGAAATCTTCCATCTACTGCTGGTCCCTATCACTTTATATTAAAAAAGCCTACCTCATACTTACTTTTCGGTATCAACTTTTTTCATTTCCCGACATTTGTCGGAAAATCCCCGGTTTCTTCGCCGCAGATTTGTCTTAGGAAATCATCACCGGTTTCCCTAACCAAATCTAAAACTAATGAAAAATACAATTCTACTATTCGGGGAAGATACCGGACTTATTCCCGGAGCTCGCTCCAAAACTAAAAAGCTAAGGCTGCTCGCCCTTGAAATAATTAGCGCAATCCTGGTCTTGCTATGGATTTACACCGCTGGAGATAAGTTTGCTGATTATGAAAGCTACCGCCGTAGCATGTACCTGCAAGTCTTTAACGAAAAGATATTACACATTTTAATCCCCTCACTTCCATTCGCCGAACTCGTGGAGGCTGGCCTGCTCATGAGTACCCGTCACCGTGGTTACGGACTACGGTTTTCTGCTCTACTAATGGCTCTGTTTACAGGATATGTCGCTCTGGTTTATTTCGGGTATTTTCCGGAGCGACCCTGTAGCTGCGCGGGATTGTTTGAAAAAATGAGCTGGGGCCCACACCTGCTAATGAATGGCTTACTGCTAATCATAACCTTGGTTGGTTTATTGTTGAACTCCAAAAGAAAGGAGGCAAGAGGCACAGCATAAAAATTTGACTCTTCCTGCCGATCAGTAGCTGAACAGCCGGAAACCTTAAACGGCCATCTGGCCAAAATAAACAGAACCTTAAACACAAACTTTTTCGTCCGCTTTTTCAAAAGCAAATAAGCGGTCTAAAACCATGAACTTATTAAAAGTTAAAAGCCCAATTTATGCTGCACTGGTAGCATTAGTTTTAGTAGTAAGCCAAAGCGCTTTCAAACCAGCAAAAACAGATGTACTGTATGGAAAAGATTATAATCCTACAACAGGCTGGAAAGATTTGACCGGCATCAACGTGGACAATTCTTTTCCGTATGCAGAAAACACCTATAGCTGCGTAGCACAGGAAGATGAAACCTGTACCGGAGAATTTGACAGTACTACACCGCCAACAAGCTCGACTTCTACGCCAACAGGCGATAGTCACGAAGGCTTGTTTATCTGTACTCCTGAAGAAAACTAGGATAGTTTAGGCACGTGAAAAAGGCCTGGGAAGGCGATCTTTCCAGGCCTCTGTTTTGTTGGTCTGCCATTAATTTGGGGTGGCATTATTTGCATTGTTTTTTGCCCGGAGAGACAAGGGCTCTGCCGAGAACTATCTCTTTAACGCTCGTTCTGCTGGATATTATGCCTGCTGATTTCCTGTAAAGGGATCGGATAGACATCCTTTTTATCGTTAGGCAATAGGGTATAAGTTTTGCCCGCTACGGTACGATTGAGTGTGATTGCGGTTGCAGGGGTAAGGTTAAGCCGTTTGATGTCAAACCAGCGCAAGCCATGCGCCACCATTTCCTTGCGCCTTTCGAGCAGCACCCTACGCAGTGCATCTTCCGCAGTAGCAAATACCACTGGAGAAAAAGTGGCTTTGCTGATCCTGAATTTGAGTAGTTTATTGAGCATAGCGGCACAGTCTTCCAGTTTGCCCTGCCTGGCCAGGCATTCAGCGGCACTAAGGAAAACTTCGGGGAGGGTGATTCCGTCGTAACCTTTATAGGTGATATTGCCTTTGGAGCTTTTATTGAAAAAGACCGTTTTTCGTAGGTCATCCGTCCCATACTGGTTATAGAGTTCAGGAGCTGCAATCGTGGTTGATGCGCCCTGAAACGCATAACTGACGAAATTCATGAACAGCAAGATTTCAGTGTTGCCGTTAGGAAGGGTTTCTTCAAAGGGATAAAAGATCGTAGTGTTAAACGTATTGTAATCGATCAGTTTATCCTGTTGGCTGATGCAGGCATTGGCATAGCTGAGTGATTTATCATAATCACCCATATCGAGGTAAACCCGGGAAAGGATTGCAGCAGCGGCAGCCGCAGTAGGCCGGTTTTTAGCTATGGCCAGATTAGGCAGTAAGCTGTACGCTGTTTCCAGATCGCTTAACAGCTGTTTATAGGTCTGCTCCAATGTACCGCGGTCATACCGCGCATTGACGTCGGCAGTTAAGGGCATGGGAATACCAGGAGTGCTACCCGCTGAGCCATCATAAGCTTTACAAAAGGAATTGGACAGGTAGAAGAAAGCAAGGCCACGGAAGAAAAGGGCTGAGCCTTTGACTTGCCGGTATGCAGCCGTCTGGGTATCTGCTGCTGGTAATTTATCCAGACCGTCCAGTACGACATTGGTATAGAAAATAGCACGGTAAGGGCCGTTCCAATCGTAAATGATTTCGCCTTCAGATAAGTCTGCTGCCCAGATATAACTGTTGCGCTGCGGCGCAGTAGCAAGCGCCGCCCAGGGGCCATCATCAAAAGCGAATTCATCAGTGGCAATTTGCGTCAGTCCTGGGGCAATGCTGTTCATGATTGTAGTATTGTCCAGAAGTGCCTGCAAATCGCTTAGCGTTGTGGGTACAAGTAAGGACAGGGCTGGACGTTCCTCCAGAAATTCCTTTTGGCAGGAACTGTTTAGGCTGATTAACAGCATAAGCAAGGTTAATAATTTAAAATTTTTCATATCGTTTAAAGATTTAAGTTTATACCAAGTGAATAGCTGCGGGATGGAAGGATATCGCCATAGTCAGGGTCGGTATCGAATTTGGTCGCTTTCCAGAGCATGCCGATATTATCTATATAGAGAAATACCTTTAGCCCGGAGATACCGCGTAGCGAAAGGCTTTTACCTAGGTCATAGGCGAGGTTGATGTCCTGAAAACGGATGTGGTCACCTTTACTGACCAGTACACTCGCACCTTTGTAAAAGGCATCGCGCTGGGCATTGGTTGCCGCAGGAATGGAAGGTACAAAGGTCGATAATTCATCGCCCGGGTGCTGCCAGCGCAGCGCCACATCACTATGACCGTGTTTTATGCCAAAAAGCTGGGCATGCGTTCGCGTAACCTGAACGGGCTGGTGAAGATCACCTTTGGACAAGGGGTATTTGGTGTGGTGATGGACAGGATGATGCTGGAGGCGGAGGTACTGCTTCTCGAGACTACAATGGCGATGAAAGAGGTGGCTTATGAACTGGGCTTTTCGGAGCTGAGTTATTTTTCGACCTATTTCAAGAGGAGAAAAGGGATGAGCCCAATGGAGTTTAGGGAAAAAAGCAGGAAGGTTGAGGGGAAACCGTAATGCTTTCCAGAATACATGATTTAAATTCGTACTACCCATAACTGAGTATTTTAAAATGCATTATTGCTAAATCGGTTAATATTCGCTAGCTTGTGGAATTTAAATTTATAGCTTTTAGGAATGTTGAATGCAGCTTTAAAGATAGGACAAATTGGGGATATCCTCGATGACAGCGGGGCTGTAGAGAGTATTCATTATTTCAGTAACCGAAATTTTTCGGACTTTGATATACTGCTGGTTAAGGTGTCTAAATTGTATAAAGAACTGACAGAAAACTTCAAGTTGGCACATTCCTTAGAATATGCACGAATTGATGCTTTTTTGGATATGACTAAAACTGAATTTAGAGAGTTTTTAAACCATGGCGGATTGGTATTGCTATTTTTAGACCAAATACCTATGGAAAAGCCAGTTGAGCCAGTTACGGCATTTCAACTGCGTAATGAAAATGAGTTCTCATTACTGATGTTAAATAGCGATGATTTTGACTTTCACACCAAAGTTGGCAATGAATTTGGCCAGCTTGGTGACCTTGAAGGACTCCAGGCATATTTTAAGTTTCAATACCGGTTTTTATGGGACCAGGTAGCAGGAACACCGCTTTTCAAGCCCAAAAAAGGAAAAGGATATGCTGGCTTTAAATCTAAGGTAGGAAAGGGTTGGATATATGGTTTACCGCAAGCCACCAGACGACCTTTTGTTGATGGAGGGACATTAAGTGCTATTAAAACGTTGCGCGAGGGTATTTACAACGACATCTCCTTACAGATTCCAGGCTGGGTAGAACGGTTTTTAGTGGGGGATGAGGAGAAGTATGCAGTTTTAAAGAAAAAACTGGAAAAGGAACAGAAGCTACTTCAGGAAAAGATTTTAGAGAATGAACAGCAGTTAGAGCAGTTTTTAGAAATAAAACGCTTGATTTTCACAGGTGATACGGCATTGGAACAAGTGGTGGAAGATGTATTTCGCCGGATTGGCTTCAACGTGTCGGTACCAGAGGGGAATAATGACGACTTGAATATTGTAGAAAAGGACTTTACCGCTGTTGTGGAGATCAAAGGCATCACTAAATCTGCAGCCACATCTCATGCCGCTCAGTTGGAGAAATGGGTGAGCAGTTATTTTGCAGATAATCATGTTGAAGCGAAAGGGATATTGATTGTAAATGCTTTTAAAGATCTTGCACCAAAAGATAGAAAGGAAAATGCATTTCCTCCAGACCTTGTAAAATTTAGTACTAAGAAGGAACATTGTCTAATGGTTACGCTTGATCTGCTCAATTTGTATGTGGACTTTGAAAATGGGTTGGTAACTAAAGAAGAAATTAAGGTTTTGTTGTCTACAACCGTGGGCATTTTATCATACGAGCCACGCTTCCAATCTGGTCAAGAGAAATAAAGAAGGTTGAGAATTGTCAATCTTTTGATACATGAAACGAAATAGTTAGTTAAAAAAAATATATTTGAACTTAAATAATCTTAGATCTAAATCCCAAAGCGCTCAATCCCCTGGATATTTAGAAAACTATAGAAGGCCAATCATTGGTCTTGGCTATGTGTTAACTGATGTAAGCACGTTATGTGCTATGCGTAATGTTTTGGACGCTAAATTATTGACTTAAAATTTATGCAATGTTATGGCAAGTAATGCTCCAGGCCAACTTTTAGGCTTTTCTTTACAATATCCCAGAGCGCTATGGCACTTGCTTACCTGTGGTCCAACAGACAAAGTAAGCCTTGAAGTTATAGGGGATGTGGGAGTGATAACATCCGAAGGTAAGACTTCGGAAGAAGATAAATCTTCACAGGTTGGAAATCCTGTGACCGATAAATCTTCCGACCTCTGGAAGACTTTTTATAATTGGGTACAGCAGGTCGAGGCAGGGCAGCTGGATACAGCCAATACTATTTTTATGCTGTATACCAATAAAAGCGGTAGAAAAGGGATCGTAGATAGCTTTCATGCTGCAAAGAATAAAACAACTGCTGATAAAGCGATTTTAACTGCCCTTAAAAAAGTGAAGGATATTGAGCCTAACCATGAGATATACAATTACGTTGAATATCTTAAAAAACACAAGGATAAGCTCTCTGCCATCGTTCAGAAATTCGAATTTGTTGTAGGGTCTGCGACAGGCATCAAAGAAGTAGAAAAGGCTATCCGCTCAAAACATGTGGCGGATAGCCAGGTAGAATACCTCAAACACAGTTTGCTTGGATGGCTGCATGAGGATGTAATGAAAAAGCTGGCTGTGAAACAGGATGCCTTGATTACCTGGGAAGAGTTTGACAGTTATGTAAGAAAGGTATTTGAGCGTGCAAGAAAACGGGAGCTGATCGATTTTGCACTGGTATATCCACCAGACGAAGAAGACCATAAAAAGGAAAAACTGGAGCGTCCGGTTTATATCCGCCAGCTGGAAGCCATTGGATGCAATGATGAAGCGATCCAGGATGCAGTGGTCGCGTTTTTGCGATCAAAAGTTAACAGACAAAACTGGATTGAAAAAGAGCTGATAGATGAGGCAGATGCAATTGAACTTCATGGTAAATTGATCGATTATTGGGATAACCGGAGGCAGGAAGTAGAAATTGTTAATGCTGATCTGGCAGATCAGAAGAAGGGGCATCTGGTTTACCTGAGCTGTAAATCGAGGCAACAAAGTATCAGAAATCAGGAACCGCCCATTTATACCATTTCCGGGGCTTATCATTTGATGTCAAATGAACTCAGCCTTGGCTGGCATCCTCAATGGAAAACCAACTTTGTTAAAACCGAGACCGAAAAATGAGCGAACTATTAGAAGAAGTTAGGTTGTGGAACACACCTGCCATTGGAGCATTTTTACTCTATAGGTTTACCCAAGGCTACATAGCCGGTCATGCTGATGGCGCGGCGCCGGTTGCAATCAATCATTTCATTGCATTGCCGATTCTGACCAATGAAAGGCTGAAAAGCCCAATCAGTAATATGAGGGCTGATCTGCAGTCCTTTGTAAGAAGTTTCGAGGACAGTAAAAGTTCAGATGTTTTTTTGGACATACAGGAACGGATAAAACAAAAAATGCCGGCCATTTGGTCTGCAATAGATTTTGCGGTGGCCAATGGTCTTCTTTTTTGGGACTTTGAACGGGCGAAGTTATATGCCAGAACCGAAAAAATAGTCGCCCAGAAGGGTAAGGGGCTTAAAGAATCGCTTAAAAAAGACGGGGAAAAGGCTGAAATCTTAGGGCGATGGTTTGCCCAACATGATATACATACAATATGCGCTTATCTTAAAATTGTACTTTAATGAATTTCCAGATACTTAAACTAATCATCTGGCCTAAGCTGGAAAATGTTTTACCGCAAGTGGTCGAATTTAAACCAGGTAAGGTAAATGTGATAACCGGTGCTTCCAGGACAGGTAAATCAGCTATTATTCCCATTATAGATTATTGTTTAGCCTCGAAAGATTGCTCTATACCGATCGATACGATCCGCGACCATGCCTGCTGGTACGGAATTGTTATAGAGCGTTCTTTGGAACAGATCCTGATCGCTAGAAAGGTACCGGACGGAACAAAATCGTCTAACGATTTTTATCTGATGCGTGGCAAGGAAGTGATTGTGCCCGTTGGCATTGAAGAAGCGAATGAGAATTTGAGTGGTATCAAACAAATGCTTGATGGGGTGTCAGGCCTGCCGTTTTTTAGCCTTAATGGCGAGGAGGGGAAGAATGGATATGAAGCGAGATTATCTTTCAGGGACCTGATGGCTTTTGTCTTTCAGAGTCAAGACATTGTGGCCAACCAGAATATCCTTTTTTATAAAACCCATGCGCACGAGCACCGCGAAAAGCTCAGAAACTGGTTTCCTTTTATTATCGGTGCAGAGAATACCGAAATACTGGAAGCGCGGATCAGGATACAGGAGATCGAGCGGATTTTAAACAGGCTTAGACGTGAGGTGGATAGGATGGGTACTGTTTCCGCAGGATGGGTAGCCAATATGCAGGGGCATTTGCGGATTGCAAAGGAGTATGGCTTATTGCCGGAAGATTACATTGAATCTACCGAGCCCAGTGTGCTTTTGGCAGCTGCCAGCGAAATACTTGCTGATATACCTGACCATACTAAAAGCGATACCCAAGACATTTCGCAATCCAATCAACAGCTGAGGGATATGGAGATTAAAGATCAGGAATTAAGTCTTGAAATTGCCTCGATTAAAAAGCGTTTACAAGACCTTAAGGGACTTCAGGGGGGGCTTTCGGATTATGGCAACGCTGTAAAGAAGAGAAAGGACCGGCTACATATATCTCAATGGTTGACACAGGTTAACGCGGATGCAGGTAAATGCCCCTCATGCGGAAGTGAGGAACATCCTTCTGCCAATAGAGAGTTAAGCAAAATAGCCAAGGTTTTCGCCAATCTGGAAAGGGAGGCAAAACGTGTTGCAGAAGTTCCTGGGTCCTTTTCGAGAGAAGAAAGTAAGCTGAAGGCCGATCTTGACCTGGTCTTGAGAGAGAAGAAAATATTACAGGATAGTTTTGACCTATTACGCGTAAACGACGAGGATGCCCAACGAGAGTTTCAACGCCGCAAAAATATGTACCTGTTTCTTGGTCAATTGAAGACAAATCTGGATTATTTTCAAAAACTGGGTGATGATGGTGAGTTCAAAAGAGAGATCGCGTCGTATCAGGAGGAATATAATCGTTTGAGTAAAATTACAGACTATCAAGGTGTTCAAAAACGTATTGTCGCTGCAACAGAACTGATTTCAGCAAAAATGCTGACCTACCTTAAGACATTGGATGTCGAGGATAAGTATAAGGAAGTCGCACCAAGATTCGATATTAAGGATTTAAACATCAGGGTAATGGGGAGTGGTGGTGATCTTTATTATCTATCTGAGGTAGGTAGTGCATCCAACTGGGTTTCTTTTCACATTGCTTTAATGTGCGCATTGCAGGAATTTTTCAATGGGTTAACAAATTCACCTGTTCCCAGTTTTGTGATATTCGATCAGCCCAGTCAGGTTTATTTTCCAAAGTTGAAAAAGGATGAAATAGCAAAAGAAAACTTAAGCATAAGCTTTGATGAAAACGAAGATGTAGATGCTGTAAAAAAGATTTTCAATACCATAGCTGCATCCATCAAGAAGAGTAAAGGCCAGTGGCAGGCGATCATACTCGATCATGCCGATGAGACAATCTATGGCAATGAAGATATACATGAAGTGGCTGTTTGGCGGAATGGAATCAAACTCATCCCATTGGAGTGGATGGTATAAGGAATAGAAAGAAAAAAGCCGTTCAAAAAAGAAATTATTGACAATACCCGACTAATGAGCAAACAAACAATAGATATATTACCAGAGTCGAAGAAAAGTGACAACATTTTCGATCAATATTACGCCTTAATAGAGAAGTATAAGTTGAGGAGAGAAAACAGGAAGAAATACGACACACTGGTAAAAGGCCTGGAAATTGTAGAACGCAATCTAATCGATTTGCATGAGCTGGGGCCCGTCCACCGGTCTGAGTCGAAACGGCTGGATATTTTTGCCCAGGCTGTACTGGAATCTTGGTTTGATATATTTATTTTTTTTAAGGAGGATGAAACATTTATAGATGCATTAACTTACAATTTTTTGGCGCTTGGTGTGGCCGTCCAAGATTTGTCTCAGGCAACCAAAAGAAATTTGGATTTACTTTCCGGGTTCTTTATGCCGGGTATAGATTATGATCCAGTCGATTTTAAAGATACTAAAGTGTCTCTTTCACCACCTGAATTCGGGAATTATACTATCCTGTCAAGGCCAGGACAGCGGATTAGTTTTGAAAGTTATTCTGTGGTTCATGAGCAGGCGTTAAAGATGAACTATAAAATTGTCCATCGCTTACAAAGTGCATTCCTTGGAATTTCGATTGAACAGTTGCGTAATCTGAAGGTAGAGGATCTCCGACGAAGTATGTTGCGAATGAATTTAATCCAGATCATTTTTGACTATCAAATGAAATTGATGGAGGATACCAACGTATCCTGGACCTTAACAGTTAAGACGAGCGAAAATAAACCTGATGCCAGAAAGTTTTTAGGCGTTATAAACGATCTCATGACATATATAGGTTTGGTTTCTGGAGATATTGATATCGAGCTCGACGATTGGGGAAATGGATCTAAGTGGGCAAGATTTACCCTACGGATCAAAAATTATTTTGATCGGGAAGATGTGAAAGACGTACTTTCTAAAGGGTTGCAGGCTGCTGAAGCACAATATTTGGATAAGCCTATCAATGAGGCGGATAAAATAAAAGCTGAAGCAGATATGATAAAGAAACAATCAGGGGTGGTAATGGATGCAGATCAAGCGAGACATGCCAATGAGTTGGAACTTCAGCTTAAAGAACTCGATGTAGTTGAACGCACGCTCGATATTGAAGCAAAGGCCATTGAAAATAAACTTAAAAAGATCGAGCTGCATAAGAAGATTTCGGATTTGATTAAAGATAGATTGCTTGAAGTAGATAGCCCGCTAACAATAGAAATCAATGGACTTACTGCATATAAATGCCCTCCAATCAATAAAATAGATATCGATTACGACCAAACCGCAAATAGAGAGTCGGTTCAGCCTAAGATAGAAAATTCTGATCCCGAGAATAAATAGCTTTTAATTCAGTCTTCTATATGTTATATATTGCAATATTGTCCATAATACTGTTAATCGCAGTGTTAATAGGATTTTGGAATCGCAAGACAGTTTTACTGGCCTACGCCGATTACAAAAGTGGCAAGTCCTCAAGAATGATTATCTGGATCCTGCTGGTTATAGGTATAATGCTTTCAGGAGTACCTATTTTACTAACCAGGGTTTCATTGATACCATTTGTGTATGAAAATACGGGTGAGATCGGCGATGTCATTGGAGGCACTACCGCCCCGTTCATAGGTTTTATAGGGATTGCTTTAACATTCCTCGCCTTTTGGGTACAATATCAGGCTAATATCAACCAGCGCTCTGATATCAGCATGGAACGGTTTGAAAACCAATATTATGAAATGCTGAGGCTGCATAAGGAAAACGTACAGGAAATGGATATCGCAGATGCAATCAAAGGACGAAAGTGCTTCGTTAGAATGTTCTATGAATTGAGGTTTGTTTACCTGGCTGTATATGCACAAAATAAAAGTCGACATCTGAAGACCAAATTTGACAAGGAAAAATTATGTGACTTATCCTTCAAGTTGTTTTTTCATGGTATCGGAGAGCCTAATGATGATACAATAACCCAATTATTCTCCGCCGACGAACAGCCACTGATCACCCTGGTTAGAGCCTATCTTTCTAATGTTCAGAGCGGATTTTGGGAAAAGGATACTAATGGAGGTAAAAACCATGTCAGAGCGATAGATCGTGAGGATGGCCAGACTGTTTTTGAATTCGAAATGTTTTATTATCCCTTTGATGGTCATTCCACCCGTTTAGGACATTATTACCGGCATTTGTTTCAAACTGTTTCGTTCATTGTGGACTCGGGAAATAATCTCACTTATGAAACCAAATACAAATATCTCAAACTGCTTAGGGCCCAGTTATCCGATCATGAACAAACACTGTTGTACTATAACGGACTGGCTAGTTTTGGTAGAGAATGGTTCACCAGGGAATATTTTTCAGAATACAGGATGATTAAGAATATTTCCTTTCTGCTGGCTGATTTTGGGATAAAACCGATAGACAAATTAGGTAGTAAAAATAAACGCGGCGAAAATATCTTCGCTTGGAGTTAATCAGTCTTTACCGGTTTACAACCAGCATTGGCTCAAAATTTAAATTATGATTGCAATATATCTTGATGCAGGCGATAATAGTAACGGAAACCTAAGATGGAATGGCAGGTATATTTATCCTGAATCCGACCTGATTTCAGCAATGGAAAGCCTAAGAGCTAAAGAATATACGGTGTCTGCATTCCAGGAAGGTGACGGGCTAACCTTTTCGCATCCAACATTTGATAACCAGCAAATGTTGGATGATTTGCGTTCGGCATTGTTGGGGGTGGATATTTACAGAAAAGACGAATGTGAACAGGATGAGTTCCGTGATGTTTTGGAGGATACCGTACTTGTGGTGATACCCATACCCAGGCTTAAACTCGATGAACCGTTCTTAAGTAAGAAAAATAATATCTATCCCGCAGGATATTTTAATACCGATGATTTTGAATTGTATAATTTTAATGGCACAAAGTTCGCTGATTACAGCGAAAACATTTCCTGGCCCAATCTGAATGATCCATTGAACCATATTACCGGGATAAAGACTGAAGATTATCAGAACATGACGACCCTCGTATTTAAGTTAAGGCTTTGTACTCACGAAAGTTTTATCGCCCAGGGCCATCAACAGATCACCAATCTTTTAATGACGGTTGTGGATAAGACCAATTTACTTTTAGATCATCTCAAATACCAGTACAATAATTACAACCTGATTGACGATGTGCCTGGGCGTCCCGGGCTCATCAATAGTTTTTCGAGCTGTATCTTACACTTTGTTGGTGTGAATAGAAGCCATATGATAAATAGGCAGATAGAAGGTAAAGTGATTAACAGCGGCATCGGATTATATATTGACAATTTAGACGTTTTCTTTGATAATCCATTATTCTATGATGATCATGGCGAGGTGGGTAACATCCTGAAGTATGCCTTGCGTTTACATACAGCTATAATTGAGACCAATGACCTCAGTCTGAAGTTCACCCAGATCATGACCCTATTTGAATACCTCGCAGATCCATATGGATACCTTGCGGCTAAAAGAGTTAAAGGGAAGATTGCTGTTTTTTGCAGCAGAAACAGAACAGAATACACCAATTTTTGTGAACGATATAGGCTGTTCAGTGAAAGTTACCGAACCAGCATCATCCATCTGGGCCAAAGGATTGAGGACATCATAGTCGATCCCTTTGAGTTGGAAAGATTGTTTAAGGAGCTACATCGGTATATTCTAAATGTACTAAATAGTATGTTTAGGGATATGTTTCTGAGTTGGGCAGAATTTGCGCAGAAAAGAGATGCCCGGCAAATAGAATTGGCACCCTAAATTACTGGGGTAGGTCTATTAACACGTTCAGGCCTTGTGTAATAATACTCGTTTTTTGCTTATTGGAAATTAAAAATAAATGAAATTAAATATGCTTACCCCCGAAACTTTACGGCAAGCTGCCAGGAGGATCGATCAGGAAGGGATTTCCAAAGATAATGTCTGGAGCCAATATTATGTAGTTGTAGATGGGAAAGGATATCAGTTTAAATACCTGGTTTACCTGGCGCTGGAACTTATCGGAATTACAGATGTTAATTTTGAATCAAATACCAGCTACCGTAATTATATAGAAGTGGCTTTGGGTTTTGAGATGCGCTATTACCCGGATGGCTATAATTTTTTCACCAGAGATGAACTTGACTATTTCAGCTCAATTGTTAACAGACCTTACCGTACGGACGATGCAGATACAGCTGAGTATCCAAAGAAGATCTATCCACTTATCACTAAATTGAATTACTGGGGTAGCAAAATTGCTGAGGGGGATTACAAATTTAAGCCTGATCGTAGCTGGCTAACCAACTGGACTGCCAATATTAAACCCTATATATGGCCGCGTATATACAAAGGCTCAAACCGGGATATTTTTTTCAATGTAGAGATTAATGGTAACGAGGGTTTCATTGGTTACAAATTGGATGGCTATTATGAGACTACTAAGCGATTAAGTCCTGAAGGGATTGAAATCCTGAATGAATTTAAGCATGAATTCCAGTCTGGTTTTGTTAAGATTAGCTTTGCAGACATAGGGAATTATAATTGGGATTCACTGATTGCTGCTACAAAAGCTTACGTTGCCCAGCTCGACGATGCTTATGACCTGTTAAGAAAAAGGCTTTATAAAGAAAGCCGGCCTGCAGTTTTGAGCTGGAATACCAATGGTTGGGTTTCTCCTTCAGGAATTGCCGGAAAAAGCAAGGCAGATGATCTGACAAATAATAATCTTTTTAGTATGGATGAATGGCTGTTTAATTCCGACCAGGTAATAGATGGCTACAAATACGGATTTCTCAAGACAGTGGATGAAGAATTTGAGAAATTCGAGGGACGGGTTTTTGATATTCCGCTTTTTACTGAAAATGTGGGTAACGGTTTAAGATATTGGGTGGCTACATTAAAAAACGTCGAAATATTAAACAGGGAAGAATCGGGTCGGATGTTTGAACAATTCCGGCGGTCAGGAGGGCTTGATACAATGGAGGAGGACCTTATTGAGGTAGGAATAGCAGTTGGATTAAAGACAAAAACGGGGGAAGAGATTTTTAATGTAAGGTTTAAAGCAGACCAGCTTCGTTCACTTCCTTTATCTATCATTGAGTTGGTGGAAGCTCAGAAGCCATCAGAAGTTGGAGCAGTTGATGTAAATGAGGCTGATGTTGAGCAATACTGGAGGGAAGGATTTTCGTTCGATGACTCAGGAAGCAGTGTGGCAGACCTTAAAAAGAAAGGGAAGAGAAAAAGTTACACTGTTGAAAAAGAAATGGAGTTTAAGCATAACCGTATCCAGGAACAGTTATTGGCATATTTGCAGCAGGAGCATTCTAAAGCGGCAGTAAAGAGGGAATGCAGGGCCTATGGTGGATGCCGGATTGATCTGGTAAGAAAGACGGAAACCGGTTTCATCTTTTATGAAATTAAAACGTACAACAGCCTACTCACTTCCCTAAGACTAGGGATTGGTCAGCTATTGGAGTATAGCCTTTTTCCGCAAGAGCATCACGCAGAAAAACTTGTTCTGGTGTCAGATCAGCAGGCATCACCAGAAGTCGAGAGCTATATCAGGCACCTTAAAGGCATTTTGAATCTTGACTTTTCCTATATTTATTTTGATCTTGACTCAAATCGAATTGTGTCAGAAATATAGTGGATTGGCTCCTTACTAACGTGATCGTACCCAATGTACATTAATGCAACGTTTTCGGTCAATAATTGATACAAATGTTCGTTCCGTTCAGGTTTTTGTGTAAATGTGTGTATAGATTGGTTGCAATCTTACAACCTGTATTTTTTGAGGGTTATTTCGTTTTTATATTTATATACCAGTTACAGGTGTCCGGAGCAAAACAGTTATGTTTTTTCATTTAGTTAATGGCAAAACATGGTTTCTTTAAAAGAGGCATAGCGCGATAATTAAAATTAATCCGGATATCAAGGAGTGTTAGGGGCGGGGCTCAAAGACAGTTGAATACTGTGCAGGAGTCTTCTGTTGGAGAATATCCAGGCATTCCTGTGTATTTATAGTGGCTACGTAAGGCCTTTTGAACGAACCGTGTTTATAAAATCCAGCTATATGAAAACTAAATTATTAAATCTGATTTTTTTTACAGCATTTTTTCTATCCTGCTCACCTTCAAGAGAAATAATAAAGAACAAACAGTTAGACAGTTACTGGACACTTCAATCTGCTCCCAATAGCTTAGATACCGTTGGGTCGGTTTTCTCCATTGATTCCAAAGGCGTCCTTACCAGAATACCGGGAGGGGCACTTAGCTTAAAGGTCGTAAATAAGCCAATTGAGCTTCCGGAACAGTCAAAAATGAAAGATGTATCGTTTGGTGCTATGATTAGCTTCTTGAAAATAAAGAACATAGATTCTGGAGCTAATATTCATGGGAGAGATAGTACTCATGTGCATGCTCAATTTAAAATCTCAAACGGGATTATCAGTATACCTGATGATGATCTAATCGCTGCTTTTAATAAAAAAAGTGAAATTATCGCCAAAAACGTGAAGTTTTTGAGTTTAGAGAACCAAAAGCTTTATTTAATTATGGAAACCATCAGCTCAAATAAAATCAATATTTCCTTTGACAGATCCTATCAGCAGAATATCGGTGCTTCAGCCAAGCTAAAAAATCTTGTAAAGCTGAATCCGGAAATACGATGGTCGGGGAATTCAACCGATGATCTGGTCTATGATATCAAAAGCCCACTTGTAGTCTTTTATCATTTACGGCCTATAAATATCAATGCAATTGGCAATAAGGGGACTGATTCTGCAAAAATTATTCTTTCGTTGGGCAAAAAAAACATAGATCAACAGGAATTAAAATACTGACATCTGTTTTTATATCTGATTAATAACCTTTTTCGTATACGATATACCTTATTAGGTTTAACCAAAGGCCGTATGACTTGTATAAGCAAATATTGGATAGGCTGGTTTACAATTTTTATCTGTTTTTTTAGTTTTTTTTTGATCAAGCCAGCCTGCGCCCAGGAAGCGAAATTAATTTTGCCAATAGGGCATACCTCAGCACTTACCTCAGTGTGTTTCAGTCCGGATGGAAAACTGATTTTGACTACGGCTGATGATCACACGGCAAAAATCTGGCAAGCTTCCACAAAAAAATTGATAGCGACATTGTCTGATCATAAATTATGGGTGCAATATGCAGCGTTCAGTAAAGATGGTTCAATGATTGTTACCTGTTCCTCAGATAGTACGGCGATGCTTTGGAGTTCCTCCACCGGAGCGTTTATTAATGCATTTAAGGGACATAATGGATCAGTTTACGCTGCATCGATAAGCTCTAACAACCAATATCTGATAACAGGCTCTAAAGATAAAAGTTTAAGGTTATGGGATATCAGATCTGCTAAGCTTATACATAGTTTCCCGTTATTTGAGAATATTGTAAGAAAGGTATATTTTAGTGACGATGATAAAACCATAATTTGCTCAACCAAAAGAGATTTAACTGTGTGGGATGCCGGGACGTATTTGAAACTAAACTCAATTACTTTTGAGGGCAAATTGGATAGTGAGTTATCACCTCCACTTTATTATATAAGCAACAATAAGTACTTTACGCAATTAAAGGGTGATTCCTTAAAGATTTCTAAAACGATTGATGGTTCGGCCGTAAGAACTATGAAAATTCAGGAACCAGATCATAATTTCCGGTGCATGGATATCAGTAAAGACGGGAGTAAACTGGTAATTACAGGTTTGGGGCATTTGGACCTGTATGATCTGCAAAGTGGTATTAAAACAGCTTCTGTAAAGGTTGACCCTGGACTATGTTCTGATGTAAAATTCAGTAATGACGGGTCTTATTTAGTACAGTGTGTCAATAGCAAAGCGATAATATACCAATCTTCTGATGGGAAGATCATAGATAGTCTGAATGGGCAAAGCAAAATACTGATTTCCGGAAGCCTTTCCAGAAAGGGCGATAAGTTTGTTTTATACGCTGTTGATAAGGTACCTCGCCTGGTTGATGCCAAAACGGGAAAATTGCTTTATAACTTCCCAAAAGTTGCCGCGGATGATTTTTCATCGGAAATCCGTTTTACTCCCGACGGCAATTATCTGACTATAGTCTATGGCGATATTGTTGATATTTATGATTGCCTAACGTATAAATTATATGCTCATCTCAAAGTAGATGGTCTTGTAAAGCAAGCGATTTTTAATCCCAGGTTGAATATACTAACAACGGCATCGAGTGAAGGATTACGGGTTTGGAACGTTTCTGATTCTCATCTAATTCGCAATATTAAGTTCGAAGGTGGGATAAAGTCTGAAGAAGAACCGAGATTTGATTCTGAGGGTAAACAGGTCGTGATTTCCCAAGGTTCTGCGTGTTTCGTTTACAATATTTCGACCGGAAGTCTGGTCCGGCAGTTTTCGGTTGATGATGATGCTGAAATCAGATATGTGAATTTCAGTCCGGATGGTACTAAGATCATTGTCGTAAATGGTGCCGGCAAACTTCAGGTTCTGGATATTAGGTCCGGAAACCTCGAAAATCAAATTGTCATAAATTTAATGTTCGACAGGCAGTTTCAACTGTCTTTTGACAATCGGATTTTATTTTTTCTGGGCCGCGTCGGCAGTCGGTGCATTGAATTAAAAACGGGAAAAGAAATTCAGATTTCAACTATTCCCCAGTCTATCCAAAGTATTGATTATAATTCTGATGGGACTTTAGTGCTTACAACCCTGGTGGATCACACCTGTAAATTGTGGAATAACATTACTGGAAAACAGATTTATACCTACATTCCAATAAACAATGAAGATTATTTAGTTACGGATTCTGCCGGCCATTATGACGGTACCAGGCGGGCCAGGGACTTGCTATATTATGTTTGTGAAAGTGAGATTGTGACTCTGGAACAGCTTAGGGAACTTTCCTATGAGCCAGGATTAGCTGCTAAACTTTCCGGAGTGGACCCTAATCCCATCAAATCGTTTGCAATTAATGAATTAAGTATTTGTGGTTTAACGCCATTGGTTGAACCTTTGTTGTCAAATGACAACAATTATAATTTTAGGATTAAAGAACGTAAAGGCGGGGTCGGCCAGGTACTTCTCTGGGTCAATGGTCAAAACATCAGAACGTATGACCGGAATGGCCTTAAAAAAAATGGAGACTACTTTTACTTAACCGTTTATTTCTCAGAAATAAAGAATAGATTATATGCTGACCGTGATAATACGATTGACCTGAGAGCTTACGCAGAAAAGGTCAGGATAATCAGCAAATCCGACCCCCTATTGGTTATGGCGCCGAAGGTCAAATTAGACAAAATAAAACATCACTTATATTGTATATCTGTTGGTATCACAAAATATAAGGGAGACAAACTAAATACACTTAATTATGCTTCACAGGACGCTGCTGACATTGAAGAAGTGGTTAGCCAGGCTGCAAAAAAGCTTTTAGATACAAGTGAAAACAATTCGAATGTAACTTCATACCTGTTAAATACGCCTAACGTGGCGCCAGTCGGGGCAAAACAGTTTTTGCCCTATAGGGCCAATATTCGCCAGGTGTTTGCTGAAGTGGCATCTAAAGCTACCGCTGATGATATTATAGTCGTATTTCTCTCGGGACATGGTGTTCAACACTCCGATCGCCAGTTCTATTATCTAACTGCGGATGCCTCTGCATTTGAGCTGGATGGTGTGGAGTCCAGCTCCGGCATTGGGACTGACACCTTACTTAAATGGATGGTTAATATCCCTGCCAATAAAAAGGTATTAATTTTAGATGCATGTTATAGCGGACAAGCGGTAGAAAGCCTGCACATAAAAAAGGAAATTCCTGCTGATCAGCAGCGTTCGCTTGACAACCTCAATGCAAGAACAGGTACCTACATCCTTTCCGCATCAGCTTCCGGTCATTCTGCATTTGAAATGTCTGAATACGGGCAGGGAATCCTTGCCTATAATCTTTTACTGGGTATTAAGACAGGTGGTGGATTGCGTGATAATAGATTCCTGGACGTGTCGACATGGTTTAAATTTGCTGCTGAAAAGGTTGATGAAATGGCAAAAGAGAATGGGGAAAGACAAGAGCCCAAGACCTTCGGGAACGGCGATGCTGCCGGGATTGACGTAGGAATGATCGATGCCTCGGTTTTGGATAAGATTGTCCTTTCCAGTAAAAAGCCCGTTTTTGGTAAATCTATTGTAATTGATACTGATATAACCGATGATGATCTGGGGATTGGTGAACTAATTGAAGACCAGTTGGTCAAGTTGAGTTTTCAAGGTAAATCCAGTAAGCTCGTATTTATATCAAATTCCCATGGTACGGATACTTTTAAGCTTAATTGTCAATACAAGAAAAACGGAGAAACGATTAAAGGAAAGATAGTGCTTGTGAAAAATAATAGGCTTTATACTGAAAGGTCTATTAATACAATCCGGGAAAATCTAAAACAGGAAATTATCAAGATTGTAAATGAGGTCACTGAGGTTCTCGATTAATTGGTAATCGGATTTGTTCAGATGGCAATTTACAGGGGTAGTGTCAGATGGACCTTATGTTTTCTATGATGGAGCAATGAGAATCAGTAAGTATATTGAACCTGGACGGGTTCGCACTGAGTTGGATTCGCATACTGTTGCGGTTGAACTTGCTGGTCCTGCTAAGGGTTTTTCTGTGAAGTTTAGAAATCATTTGACTGTGGAGCCTGCTGTCTTTGCTGAACCAGTGAAGATTTTCGCAGTAGGGAGAATTTGAAGGGGTTAGGAAGCTGATGATCGCAAACGGGATAATGGATAAACGGTTCAACTGGACCTTTGGTAGCGGACATTTGGTGATATGTGGAGACCTGTTTAACCGGGGGAGAAATGTTACTGAATTCCTGTGGCTATTGTACCGGTTGGAGGATAAGGCGAAAGCTGCAGGTGGTTATGTTCATGTGATTTTGGGAAACCACGACATTATGAACTTATCTGGTGATTTGCGCTTTGTCGACCGCAAGTACCTACTAAGTGCCAGAAGTTTGGGGATGGATTATGCGAAGCTGTATGACCAGAATACAGAATTAGGCAGTTGGTTACGCACAAAGAACATTATGGAAAAAATTGGGGATAAAATTTTTGTCCATGGAGGTATATCACCCTCACTGTTGAATCTGAAGTTGAGTATCCAGCAGATCAATGATATGGCCCGTCCCTGTTATGCCACCCAGAAAAAAGATTTATCCGTTATGATGCAATTGGTTTTCGGGAAGGACGGGCCTTTTTAGTACAGGGGCTACTTTATGGCGCCGCGGGTAGGGATGCAGGAGGCGGAAAATGCTTTGAGGTTCTATGGTTGCAAGCAGATCATCGTTGGGCACACCATTGTGGATAAGAACATTGCCGCTTATTATAATGCAAGGTAATTGGCATTGATACGGATCACCATTCAGGCAGGCATTTTGGGGTATTGTTCAGGGATGGAAGATGACAAATTGCGGATGTCATGGGGAGGCTTTCTGAGCTGGTATACCGGCCGGATAACGATGACATTAAACCAGAGCAGATATTATAAGGGAATTAAAACAGGGCCATTTTGAATAAGTAGTTTAGTTTAATGATGGCGGGATCTGGATAGGTCCTGCCAACTATTGATTTTATTATCCATTGATACTTCCTAGCGTTTCCGGATACCGGTAAACCGGCTATTCTGTATCTGTCAGAATAGTCCCCTTAAGAACAATGGTGGCCAGAGTTATTTTTTTGATACACAATTTGTTATTTAGAGCTAATATGTTTATCTTCAATGTATAAGCCAACAGAATTATCGTTCAATTTTATCTATAAACAACCTCAACGCTCATGGATCATCTGCTCTCCCGGGGGAAAACCGTGTTTTCTTTTTATTTCCTGTTGCTGTTCTGTTTTCAGGGTGCTGTTTGTGCGCAGACCGTGACCAAACAGAAAACGGTTACCAAGACTACAAATATTGTTGTTGCCGGAACAAAAGAAGTGACCCTCGACATATCGGGCCGCTCATTTTCTGATATTCTTCCATTTGATGTGCCGTTCATATTATCGGGTACAACCGGTATAAGCGACAAGATGACCATCGATAAAATTATAGCCATAGAATGCTTTTACCAGATAAATACCACTAGGAAAGATGATCAGACAATTCCTAATGCTACAGAGGAGACCAAATACAAAAATGGTGAAGATGGACGGATGTATGCCTCCTGGCAGAACAATGGCGCAGACACCAAATGGCGGCTTTCGATAAAAGAGCTTATGCCTAATAGGCACTATTCTTTCTTTTTTAAGTTTAAGCGGAAACTTTCGGATGATGAAAGGGCAAAGCTGGCAGAGCATGCCTCCAGAATAATCCCGCCACTGATCGCAAAGCATGTCGACAATAATATTGTTTCACTGAGCATAGCGGAAATAGGACAAATTGTATCCGAAACAGTGGATAAACTCAAATCAGATCTTGCTAAAAACGGCCAGGATATTACCGCAACTAATCTCAGCTCAGTGGATCAGAACATTATTGCAAAGGCAATGGGGGATTTGTCTTTTGCCTTTCAGCAGAGGATTGATGAGCAGCAGAGCATATCATGGAATATCGATGCCCTTAAAGCCGATAGTGCGGAACTGGAAAAGGTGCTATCCCGGTACAAAGCTTCAGCGGACAAAAAGCCGGAGCATGTAAATGCAATAAACAATGCACTGCTTTTGCTCAAATCGGTTTTCACTTATCCCAAAGGAGACAATGCCGTCAATAAGGGCCAGAGTTATCTTGACAATATCGAGCGTGTTAAAGCGGAACTGGAAAAGGCGAATATCCCGGGAGATGAGTACGGGAAAGTTAAAACAGCCCTTACGGATCATCTGGAGGATATCACAACCAATTTCAATGGCTATGCGGAGAGGATCAATAACCTCTCCAAGGTAACGGATGCAGAGATGGATAAATTTGTGGCTACCGTGATCAGAACTTACGAAGATGCAATCCTGGTTAGTGCCACTACGACAAACAATAATTTTGTTACCCGCTCTAATTCTTTCATCACCGCGGATATAGGAGTTGCACTGCTCCCTTCGATTGGTAAGATGGTTCCCTACCTGGGTACGAATATCTATTTGAGGCCGATCAACCAGGATAGACCCCTGTTTATCAAAGATCTTTTCACGGGGAAGGATTTTGACCGCCGGTTTTCGCTGATGCTTGGGCTTACTTATAGTACCCTGGCAAAAGATGGATACCGGGAAAACCTGATGTCGACCTTCAACCTCATCACCGGTGCGGGACTGAGGATTGCCGATTTCGTAAAAGTGAATGGAGGTGTGGTCTGGTATACCAAACTCAACACCAATCCGCTGAACACGAACAATACTGTCCGGGGACTGGGGTTTGTTTCCCTTTCCTTCGACCTGCAGATCAAAACGGTTTTTCATAAGCTTTTTACAGCTGATGTAACCACTATTCCAACTAAACCTTAATCTCTCAGATATGCCACTTCAATTAAGTACAATACAGCCATCGCCCGATACCATTAGCCCTCCGGATGATGTATCGTTAAACTTTACGCTCACAGCTAACGTAGGGGCAGACTATATCGTAAGTTATAACCTGGCTCTCGGAAATAACCTGTATTTCCAGCAAACTGATGGTACACTGGTCAAACAGCTGGTTGATCCGGGCACCGCAGGCGGAACGCTGACGGTATTCAATAAAGATGTACGTATTGTATCCAAAGGGCCTAAAGCCAATACTTCTTTTGTTTTGAAGGTTGTGGTTCGGGAGGGCTTAAATGGTGATACTAAAAGCTGCAAAATTTGGATATCATGAGAAAAAAAACATTATATCTGGTAACGATCCTTTGTCTGCTACTGTTTAACGCATGTAAGGATGAAACGTTGCAACTGGCCGATGTAATCACGATCAAAACCGGTGCTGTTTCAACCCAGCCTGCAAATGGAATAAGTGAAATAGAGCTGACTGTGCATATCGGAGCGGATTCAGATAGGGATAAAAGGACTGTGACTGTTACTACAGACATGGGGACATTCAGCAATAAGCTGGCGACAATAAGTGTTGTCGTGGATGAAAACGGTGATGGGAAAGTTTATCTTAAATCGACCGTAACCGGAACGGCAACTGTGAAAGCAACGGTATCAACTTTTTCGGCAACGGCGCAGGTAAATTTTACCTACCCGGTCGGGATCGCATTTGAAAACCAGACGATAGAGAGTCTGGCGGCCGATAATAGTACCACACTTAAAATCACAGCACTGATAGATCCTCTGACAGCGGTGGATAAAAAAGAGGTGGTATTTACCACGGATATTGGAACCTTTGGCAATGGGCAGGCAACGATTACAGTGCCTGCTGTTGAAGGAAAGGCTACGGCCTATCTAAAGGCAGGTACAACGGGGACGGCAAGTGTAAAGGCTACCAATCTTAGCTTTAGTGCGGTTAAGACCGTTACCCTTACCAGCTCAGGTGCTGTTACCTTCGAAATTCCGGGTGTAGAAAACCTTTCAGCAGACGGATTTTCATTACTGAAAATTACTGTGCGCACTGATCCGAATGTTGAACCTGCAAAACGTTTCATTACGATCAAAACCGACCTTGGTACTTTTTCCAATAACGATAAAACCATTTCGCTTCCGATCGATGCGGCGGGTAATGCAACGACTTATCTGAAGGGCAGCGTGAGCGGAACAGCTATCCTGGTGGCTACGGGGCCATCGGCCCTTACCGCCAACAAAAGTGTATTTTTTGTCCAGCCTGCAGCCGATGATATATTCAAAATCGATGCGTTCACCGATAATATACCCGCCGATGGGGTGAGTACGATAGCGATTCCGGTAAGCATGAACAAAAGCCTTGCGGCAGGGGACAAAAAGATCACCTTTACTTCAACGGCGGGGAGCTTTCAGGTTCCTTCACCAGTGATGATAAGTGCCGACAGTGATGGTAAACTGACCGGCTTTCTTAAGTCTAGTGTGCCAGGTCCGGTATACCTGACCCTTAGCGCAGTCGGCATTACCAGGAACCTGACAGTTAACTTTGCAAAAGCGAATCCGGATTTCCTTCTGTTGAGTGGGAATGCAAGTCTGGCCCATGGCATCACTAATACAACCTCCTTGACCATTAACCTAAAGCGTAATACCGGTACTCCCAGTGCAGATTTTCTTTTTGACTACAGGGCTGTTGATGCTTCAGGTAATGTGATCGGTATATTTTCAAACGGTACTTCGAGTAATACCGCAGGCGTGGCAACTGTTTCCTACACCGTTGGTGAAACCGATTACAGGGGCGTGGTCACCATTACGGTTTCACTGAAATCAAATTCGGCAATTAAGGCGGTGCACCAGCTTGTGATCAACTAAGGGGATGAGCGGCGGTTTTCAGGTAAGCGTATTGATGTTTGAGTGGAAGCTGTCCCGTTAGGGGCGAGGGTTGATAGGATTTATTGTGGTGTGTTGGTAACTTTAGCCAGGTTTTTTAGGGTCTGATTTTATGGGGCCTCTTTTTCCCGGTAAAGGGTTTATGCGTACTATTTCATTTGCGGGCATTGTAAATGGTATGGGGGATTGTTTGGCGAATAGATATATAAGGGCATTTACTAAGTTATAGCCAGAACAACATGGCCGGAGCAGTTTTGACTGTCCGGCCAGCAAAAAACAAATAATTTATATGTCACTAAAAATTACTTTCGGTAAATATCCGGGACAACTTACTCCAGGATAAGAAATGTATAGCGGTGTGGCATCCGCCAGCACCGCAAATAGCTAATAATCATACTAACTCCACAGCCGGTTCTTGTTCGGCTATGGTGTATCCCTTGAATGTGGTAAACATGGTGGCCATTTTGGATTGCTGTCAAGACATGGCAAGGCGTACCGTTAAACCTGACGCAAAGATGGGAAGAGCGAAGTTTTGCTGGAAATGGAGCTATAGATTCGGTCTGTTGGGCTTTTTAGATGGATGTTGCTGGAATTTTATATGGCAGGAAAAGCGATGGTATGTTGGAGAGAATAATATTTTTCTACCTTGGGTATAATTTTGGGGTTAGGAGAGACCACGTAGCCTTTATTGATCAGATATAATTGCCCACGAACAGGATTGCGGCAAATTGTGGTTTGAAGGATGATCGATAGAGACAGCCGATTGAGGCCCACATGTATTAATGCGGGCCTTTTTTATGATTTTGTTTTTTTAAACTTGCTTCCGCCTTAAACCCGGTGCAAAAGTTGCAGGTATTTTTATTCCCACTTATAAGGCAGCCTATAACGTTTACTGTGGGCAATAAACTGCCACCACTCCCAGAATTTCAGCGGATTGATGCGGAAGGTGCGGTAGAGTGTTCTGTTCGGGTTGTCCGGGGTATGATCTTTGAAGCGTTCCCATCTAGTGACACCCGCTTCGAAATCCAGGCCTTTACCAGGGAATTCGGTATAACGAAAGCTATTGTCAGCGTTCGTGTAATGATAGTTTTTCAGAGTGAAAAATTGGACAGGTGGGGTATTGCTGATGACGATCAGGCAGAGTAGCATGATGATTGTTTTTCTGATCTTGGGATTTTTCTTTTGCTGGTTTTTCATGGTATGTAGTTTTTAGGTTAGTTACAAGGCCCTTTGCTTGGGGACACTTTCCCTCCTCCCTGGTTGAGATCCATAGCCGGGTTTTTGAATTTTTGTTCGCGCAGGGCAGCTGCCATACCGGCTGGGGTATCCGCATAACCTGCGCCACCAGGACCTGAGATGCTGACAGGGGCTATGGGGTTGGGGATGTTGATTCCTGCAGCCTGTCCGGCCTGGTAGACGTAGCTGGCGCAGTTGAAGTCGGTGAAATGATAATCTTTCCTGGGGCCGGAAAGGTAAGTGATGAGCTTACTGAAGGTCTCGCTATTGACAGCATAGGTGGCGCCAAGATCATAGTTTAGGTCGCCGTTATCAAGTATTTGGCCACGGGATTCCAGTTTAGCTAGGCCGGTCCCGGTTGGATATAGGCCCATGGTCTGGGTAATGGACTGACCATTAACGGTTTTGGAGAGCTGGATGGCTACGTGACCAAAACTGTTTGGACCGACATTGAAGCTGGTTCCGGCAAAAGGTTCCAGTACCAGTACCCTTACGGTGAAGGCGGCGTTTGGGGTGGTGATCAAGGAGAAGCAGTCCATCATCTTTTTGGGGGCTACGGGTTTGGCGTCTTCCATGGGCAGATTGGAGGGCTCAGGAACAGCGGGTATTACCGGACCCGTGCTACCTGAACCTTCCGATCCATATTCGTAACTGTAATCCCCGCCGCTCCCACCGAAATCGTCGCTCACACTCCACATCATGTCCTGGTAGAAGTTATAGGAGCAGCTCATGTAGCTGTGAATGTTCAGTCCTCCTTCTCCGTCAGATTATCTCTTTTCCAGGTTTAAGGCGTTTTTGATGTTGAAGGATTGGCTATTGGAGCGGCTCGATTACCTGGCGCGGAACCCTTTGGTACCTTACGTGCAGGGTATGCAGGAAGTGGAACTTCATTGGACAGGCGATACGGTGGATCTGGCGGAGCTTGCCTATGCACTTTCCTTAAGCGGTCACTTCAATAACGGGAGTGCGGCTGTTGCACAGGTTTTTCGCTGGTTAGAGGAGAAATTATCGGTGTCGATTGGTGTGCCAGGACGGCGCTTAGCCTCGATCAGGGCCAGGAAAAGACTGAGCAGGACAAAATTCCTGGATGAGCTAAAAGTGGTATTGGAACGAAAGATGGATGATGATGATGGGCGTTGAGGTATGCAGGAGAGTCGGGGCTGCTTTCCTGCGGCGGTGCCCGGAGCTAATCCAGGAAGTAGCGGCTTTCGTGCATGTGATGGTATTCAGGTTCCTTGGTGAGATGGGCGTGGACAGGGATTTGGAACTTCCAGGTTTTCATCTGGTGTTCGAGGTAGCGCTGGGCCTTTTTTAATTTTCCGTTGTTATCGATCGTGCAGGAGATGATAATGGCATCAGGTCTTATTATCCTAGAAAGCCAGAGTAGGTTTTCCAAGCATTTGTGTTTTTCTGCCGAGAAGAGCTGACTGTCATGCTTGCATTCACCGATAATCAGCTTGCCGTCCAAAAGCACAACGATATCCAGGTCTGTAACCGGTTTATCAGCGTTAAGGGAGCTGAAAATGTCAATCTGGGGGATGTACTCAAAACTTTGCCTGCGACGGGAGGAAAGATGGATGATGGTTTTAATTGCGGTCAGGTTTCCGTCCGGCATAAATTTACCCTTGTCGTCGCGCATGCCGATATTGTTTTTGATAAGGTGGTTAAGTTTATAGGAAATAGGGGATTCCGCGGTGAAGAATATGCTTTCCCAGCATCCAAGGCAGGTTATCTGTAGCTGGACTGTAGCGATCCCGTACCAGATCTTGGAGGAACAGTGAGGGCATTTCAAGACGTAGCCTGGCAGAAATACTTTGTTTTCCACCATCTGTTGGAGCAGTTTTTTAAGTCCTTTGGACAAGGTCTGTTTTTCAGGGAAGGGTATCTCCGCTGCGCGGCCTATGGGAGAATAATTTTGCTTTAACGTTTGGTAATAGTTTTCAAGCAGCACATCAAAAGTAACGGTATCTGCCTCAGTGCCGATTCCAGTGGTTAGGTTGTAAAAAAGATCACTCCAAAAACGGTCAAAAATAAACTCGTCCACCCATTCCAGGTTGCCGCTAAAAAGCCCGATAAATTGTTTCAACCTGTGGCTTCCATCATTATATCGCACGAAATTTCTAAGGATTTTGCCGTTTTCAGGCTCCAGGTAGGGACGGCTGAACATGTTTGACACTACATTGTACAGATCAGGAACAATAAGGTTCAATATTCCGTGCTGATAGGAACTATAGGTGATGAAAGCAACTAGCTTGCGCGCTTTGCTGACCCGGGCCTTTACCTGTAGTATGGGGGGGAGGTCAGTTTCCAGGGCGAAGAGTTTTTCAAAATTCCCATAGCGACCAATCGCCTTAATGTCGATTTCCAGCGCAAAACCCTCATCAGGTGAATTGGCAATAAATTCCGTGGAAAGCCTGGGAATGCGGCATAAAAATTCTTCTGTACGTTCAAGTGCATGTTCTGGCCTTTCATCGAGAAAATTGAAAGCATACCCTGCCGCATCCCTGATCGTAAAGGGAAAATCGGACGCTGGCTGCGTTTTAAAGTCGAAAGAGGGCACGATTTTTTTGAATTCTTCGGCAATCTCTGATAATTTATCGTTTCCAAGTGAGAAACTGACCAGCTCTATTTGCCGGTAACGCCTTCCCCAACGGAAAAGCAATTGTTTAAAGTTTTCGATTTTGATCAGTAAGTCCAATTGGTTGATTGTAATAAATAGGCCGGAACCTTCAGATCGTGCAAAACTATAAAACCTCCTGTTCCAATAGTATAACAGGTCATCCGTACAATCACCGTCCTTTCCGATGATGAGCTCAAAAGGTCTGATGCGCTGATCTTCAATCCTAAAATTGGGCGCGTCGGTGTTGATGATTGAAAGGGCACAGCTATTGAAAATGTCGTTGTTGATGAGTGTATCCTCTATACTGGGGAAACTTTTTTCGTTCACAGGGATTACGCGGTGGTGGCCGATCTGTTCGTCAGGAATATCAAACCTGTCATCCAATAAATAGTTCAGCCTGTAATAATCCCTCAATGGTGATTTTTCGGCTACAAGATATTCTGCTTTGATCAGGTTGACTGGTTTTTTCAGTTTGGCCAGCTGAGACACGCTTTTAAGCCCATAAATATCTGGAAACTCAACATCAATAGGCAGGATTTCCGTCGGGTTCATTTTAAGTGACTGGCTAATCTCCTCAATTTGGCTCATTTCCAGCGGTTCAAGAAAATAGATGTAATCGGGATCAAAGTAGCCAAGTAGCTCCCGCCAGTTTGCGGTTATACCATCTTCGCATACCGGTACGATGGGGTTGAGCCTTCCTCCCCAGAATTGCTGGGCGTGTATCAATAGCTCGAAAATATCTTTAGAAGCAGCCTGTTTTGGGACAAAGTAAACAATACGGATGTTTCTTGGCAGCAATTGTGTCTGGAAATGATGTTCCTGCATCTGGAGTGGTTGAAGCGTTAAAGTCTTGTATTTTTTGGTAAACACATAAAGCGGCTTAACTACCGCTTGAAAGGCGGTGGCTGGAAATCGGTTTACTGGCCTAAGTTAACCAATATTTTTCCCCTTTGAAAGGTGAGGATTATGTGTTTTGGATAATAGGGTATCCTCTTGCTAAAAGTAGACCAACCTCTGTGCCTGATTTGCCATCTGGACGCGCTGCGTTTATTGAAACGAAAATTATTCCAGGGTACTACCCTCTGTTTACCTTTTTCAGGTTGGGGTATTGGGCAATTTTGTTCTGTCGCTGGGCAATAAAGCAGGGCGCTGAAGACAAAAGGATATTATGTTAGGACAATTTACGTGGGGACAATTTTTGGAAAGTTATGGGGCGATCAGTCTATTGTGGTATTTGGGACTACTGTTTACTGCTTATCGAAAGGAAGTTATGGGATTGTTGGGAGGCAGGTTCGGGGATCACCAAAATGATGGCGTGTTGAAGTTGCGTTCAGCAAAATTTCCAAAAAATAATTTTTTGCCAGAAAAGGAGCCTGCGTTTGTCTCAAACAAAGGCTGTGTAAAGGAGGAGGAGTTAAAGAACGATTCAGGCTTAATGGGCAAAGTCAACCTGCCACAAGGGGTTGAGAAGCTGGAGACATCTGGACTTGCATTTTTACCGGGGCAGGGTATGACCTGCATTTCCGCCAGTCCAATAAATCGGAATATTATTATTTCAATAAGTTCGAGGCTACGCAGAACAAAGGGTGGAGCTTAAATGAAGGGGAACAATATTTTGTAATAGCCCCCTTAGCAGAGGGGAATCTGGGGTTAAAATTACAGACACCAAGGGTGGCAGAGGCATTACAGGAGTTTAAAAGGAGCGAACAGACCGCGCAGCTAGGTTTTGGCCAATCACTGGAAAAAGCGCAGCTGATCGTAGAGCGGGTAAATGGAAAACTCTCTGAAATACCAGCCTAATTTATCGCCACTTACCGCAATCCGCCTGTTTCACAGACGATGTGGGTCGACCTTGGGAAGGGTTTTACAGCGCAACAGGCAGTGAATCTGGTGGAAGGACGTAGTGTGTACAGGGATGATTTGATGAGCCAGGCTGGCACGCCCTACAAGGCCTGGGTAAAACTGGATATGGATGGGGAAAGGGATAAATACCAGAACTATTCGATGAATACTTATAACGATCCTTCATATGGCTTTGATCTCTGTCACTACCCAATTCGAACATTGCTACATCGTAAGGGATATGATATATCATTTTACCCGTTGCGGAATAATTCATCAGCGTTTTGCAGAGCTGAAATCAGCCTTTAATAATGAATCTTATCGCTACTACGTTTTGCTTTCCTGGGACAGGTTAAGGGACAAGTTTGACCATAATTATGAGTATGATGACTTCAATAAGTATGAAAGAATCAAGGAAATAGAAATCAGAAGGGCATTCAGTTTTTCCACCTCAAGGGAGTTCAGTGATTTCTACGCTATTTTTCTAAAAGTTTATGACTGGAAGAAAAATGGGATCTATCAGTTCTTAAGATCAATCAATATTATTCTGAAAGAGCTTTTAGAACGGGATGCGGAAGAAGCTATGGTAGCTTTAGGTCTGTTAATATCATCTGGCAACAAAAGCGGATTAGTGCCTGATCGTATTTTTCGCAGCATATGGCGATCCAAAGAATTGGCTGATCAGTTGTTCACTGCCATTTTAGAAGGCAATTTCAGCAATAGGACAAGTTGGGTGTTAAGCTTTATTTTCTTTACTCCCCAGGAACACTTGAGTGAATACCATCTTGATGAATATCTAAAATTACTAACTACGACAACTGATACGATTTCGATCAACAACCATTCCCTAAAAGTACTAAGTACTTTGAAACCTGATATAGTGTCCACGGTGTTAGCTATAGTTGCAGAAAGGATCGATCTTGAAAATATCAATCATTTAATCGATCAATCTGTTTTTCTCGAGAATATGCCGTTTCATGAGAATCTTTCATTGATAAAAAAAACATACTTGCAACAGGACAGAATCAATGTGCATTTTGACTACCAGTTAGAGCTTTTTCTTGAAATTGTGAAACTGGACAAGGCTTTTTTTATGGATTATATCACAGAGATTAGCAAAGAGCAAGATAATATGTTTTCAGCGGCCCAATACGCTGATTTAAAGAAAGTATGGGAACTGGAAGGAGCAGAGGAAATGATTTTGCAGGTAATGGATTACATGATTGCCAGACGCTTCTATTTTGTTGATGACCATTGGGTCAACCTTTTCTTTGAAGGACTCTCTGAAGAATATATCGAAAGAGCAAAACTTTTATTGGCTAACTATCTAAAAGACAATATCAAGGAGCCGAGAAAAGTTGATATGGTGATGAACATTGCCCGGCATGCATTAAATGGGCTGGAAGATGAATTTATTCTTCTTTTTCTTCGGCAAAATCCAAGTTTTGGTGATTTTAGAAAGATAAGCTGGCTGGATAACTATTTTATGGGCAGCGGAAATGTGATCTGGGCTGATGTCCGTGCCAGAAGACTGGAAGAGATTCTGTTGCTTTTTGAAAAACTAGGCGCGAAAAAGTATGTCTATGCTGATCATCAGAATTTTCTGAAAAACTGGATTGCAGGCGAGAAAAGGTCTGCTGACTCAGAGCGGAAGCATATTTTTATGTATGGGGATTAAATTGGTTTGATAAGATAGGTTCCTTGACTTTTAGCCAATGGTTTCATTAATCTAATGTCTCTATATGATAATAACTATTAACCTGAGGTAATTTTCTTGTCCAGGATATGCACCTCTAAAATTAATCAAAGCCATAATGATAGCTGGTGGGGGATGACCTCCGAAAATAAAATCGCCCCCATCTTAGCGAAACCCATAATCCGGCAATCAATAATTCAACTCAGCTCCAATTGGATTTCTGGATTTACTTTGCTTTAGTTATGGTTGGCTATGGAGAACCTACTGATAACCCAAGAAGAGAGCGAATTCTTTTATGAAAACGGAGAGAAACTTGATTTTCTAGGCGACATCCGGGATATCAATCTTTTTATTGGAGCGAACAATACCAGGAAAAGCCGGTTGATGCGTGCTATTGCAAAGATGCCCTTTAAGATTTCGGTAACTTCTCCTTCGAATTTCAATACACTCCATAAGAAAGGTTTAGCATTATTGGAGCGTATCAAAGTAGCTTCATCGAAAAATCCTGATACTGTTTTAGTGGAATATAGGAGCAAGAGGTATGCCTTGGAAAAGACTAAGCGTTTCTCTCTGGTTCAGGAATTCTTTGGCAAAGAGGTTGCGCCTTTAATTCGTTATGGTACTTTTTCTGCTCACCTAGAAAATATATTGGAGACAATTTCTAATGCAGTTGAACATCGGCAAAAAATCCAATTGGTTTCGCAAGATATAGAACGGTTATATAGTTTGGTTGATCTTTTGAATTACGTTTATGAATGCGTTGGAAAGGGATACGATGTCACCTATAATAATGATCATTTCACTTGGGATGAAAATAATGCGAACGCTATTGATTTCCTTATTCCTGATCGAAGCCCAGGAGGAGAAATTAATGAATTTGAAGATAAGGCTGAGCTAGTTCTGGATTTGCGGTCATACCTTTACCGGTTAAAGAAGATCGAATTTAAAGAGGCAAACGTTAAATCTATTTATATTCCCGTTCTGAGGTCTTCGCGAAACCTTTTGACAGAAGACAACAAGTTGGTCGGTAGAGGGCTTTTCAAGTCTACCATAAACTATCAGTATTTTGGTTCGAAAGATTCCCCGGAAAATATAACGGTCCATACCGGTCAGGAACATTATGATTTAATTGATAAGGCAAAACGCGGTAAGAAGGATAAAAGAATGGACTTTAGGGAATTCGAGAATTTCATTGGACGGAGCTTTTATCAGTCTCCAGAGATTGAAATCATTGCACATAATGAGGGAGATAATCCTGAGATTATTGTGAGCCTTCCTGGTGAACGTCCAGATGTTGCGATTTTTGATCTTGGAGATGGGGTTCAGGCCATCATAAACCTATTCTTTCCCATTTTTACAGCGAATGAAGGCAGTTGGATCTTTATAGATGAACCGGAGCTGAATCTGCATCCCGGTTTCCAAAATCTTTTCATAAGAACCCTGATGGAGAACGATTTTTTGAGAAAGAAAAAACTCCGCTATTTTATCAACTCCCATTCAAATCATGTTTTGTCCGAGACACTTCTTAGCGGTGCTGACAAATCAGAGGTATTTGTTTTTCATAGAAGGGATGCGGATTCTTCCACGGTCAGGCCTTTTACAGGCTTTGAAAATGCCACCTTGGATATGCTTGGGGTAATGAATACCTCAACATTGATCAGTAACTGTTCTATATGGGTCGAAGGTGTTACCGACCGCCTGTACCTTCGTGCATTTTTGACAGCTTATTTGAAAATTAGGGTTAATTTTCAGCCTATAGAAGGACTCAACTATTCTTTTATTGAGTATGGAGGAAAAAATCTTGTGCATTATATTTTCGATGAATCCTTATCTTCCGACGGTGCGAGTGGAAAGATAAATGCCTTTCTGATTAATAACAGGATTTTTCTATTGGCGGATACTGATACAAAAAAAGATCAGCAACATGCTGCGTATCGCGCAAAGGATTCTGATCGTTTCCATTATGAAGAAACTGTTGCAATAGAGATTGAAAATACCATTCCGAAGGAGATCTTAAGTGCTTTTCTCTGTGAAAAACTAAAGTTGAGCAAGAATGAGGCTCAACAAATATTATCAAAACCTTACCGTGATGTAAAGCTCGGTAAATTTCTCGATGAAGGATTAAAATCGATTGGGAAAGAGATTAAAATTGCTTCGGAGAAAGGTGCTACACTGTCTTCGTATTACAAAAGCAGCCTTGCCGAGTTTGTCCTGCATCAGGTACAGAACGGAAGGTTTGAATATAGTGTGCTCAGTGAATCAGAGGATATTAAAAGAATTACCGATAACCTTTTTGAGTTCATTGCAATTAGCAACAACCGCGCTGATGCCCTCCCGCCTTTTTAACTTTGATTCCCGACTTTGGTTTCGAGTTGGACGTGGTATACTGTCCTGGAAATTAACTATTTTAGACCTATTTAACCTCACATGTTTTGTCATAAGTTTTTGAAATTACTTAGCAATTCCGTTTCGGAATTAGGCAGTTTTTTTATAAATTTGCATAGATCAAAGCGAAGATCAAAAAGAACGTTGAAATCATGATTTGTCTATATTGTATAGTTTAAATGTTTGATTTTTAAGGTGTTTTGATTTTAGTTCGTAATATTTTGATTGAATGCGTATAAGTGGCTGAAAATAAGTTATTTACGTTAGCATTCTCTTTTTGTATCGTTTTTGGGTACTTCGATAACTATTTAATTGTTAAGCAATTACGTGTAATTCTTGTATCGAAAAAAAGTTGGTGTAATTAATTGTCTGCGATAATGGAAACCACCTGCTTACATTCTAACTATAAAAATATGCTATCTAAGGCTTATTCAAATAGGTTTTCGCTTTTATGGTTATGGTTTAGCATTATTTACATATTTAGAAGCAAACTCCCTCAATCTTTTTACCATTTCCGGATTATTAACCTCTTTATTGCCGCCATTATCCTCCTTTATTATTATTTTTTTTGTCAATCCAACAGATAATAGTCTTTTATATTCGACTTGTAGCGCTCCAGCAAGCCCTGTTTGTTTTCTTGGCTGTGAAGTAAGTAGCTCTTTATTATCAATTTCTAAAATTTCACCAACTTCGTTTAGCCGTTTTAAACTAGGCTGGGCAATATTTGAATTCCATTTGCTTATTGTTGTATCATCAACATCTAGATATAATGCCAACGCAGCAACTTGAAGAGGCGAATTCTTAATGGCTTTTGCTATATCATTTATTTTCTTAGACATTTTATTTTGATAAAAAAAACTTGCATAATAGTCAAGTAATATTTATATTTGTTTAATAATTAGTTTAATAGCGACAAATAGAGTAAGGGTTATGTCTTGCTTTTTACGATGTCTCTCATGAAAGAAAACCGTCAAACTTTCCACATGAGCCGATCGTGAGTTCGCCGTATCTATTGAGTTTTGTTATCTTCGTGATATCATATTCAATAGGGCGCAACTCATGTCAGTCTTTTGTGGAACTTAAGCCTTGGCTTAAGTGGTTCTTGACGGTACCTCTTTCAAAAGCATTGAGTTTCGTCCTATTGGTTGATGCCAATCTGGTCTGCCTCCTGCTTTGTAGAGTTTACATCGTTTTACATAAAAATTAACCGTTTATGAAAACGAAAAAATTAAGCGCCATCAAAATGATTCACCTCCAGGAAGTGATTCGTAATTATTCCCTACAACTATTATTAAAGAACGTTATCTGTTCTCCATCGTAATACGTGCCAGAATTCCAAGTTAAAATATAGCCCAAAAGAGCAGATGCTAGTGTGAAGAGATCGCACAAAGCCCAGCAGGTTAATTTAGCTTGTTACCAGCCCTTTATTGCTAATTAGGCAAAGGTGCAGCACAATGGTTTTTCGCAATCCCAAGGTAAGTATCTTTTTCCTAATAACAAATATGGTTTACCATGTCCGCATATATTAACGCGGAAGGGCTGGTTTTTGCTTTATTTCACCCCCATTATCTTAATATTAATTTGAATCAGAACATAAACACTGATTTATGAGAGCAGAAACCACATACAACATAAACGAGAAGAACTTTTATTTCAACAAATTCAGCAGTGGTGATGAAAAGGGCCTTGAATACTTTTATAACCAGCTCTATCCTTCGTTATTTTATCAAAGGAGAAGGTACATCAAAGATGATGTCAACGCGGACTGTATCGTGAGCGAAGCTTTTCTTCGTCTTTGGCTCATCAGAAATAATATAACGTGTCCGAACCACCTTAAAACCTTTCTTCTTAGTACCACCCTAAAGGCCTGCAAAGCTTACTATAAGACCTCCAGCCACAATTTCCAACGGAACATGCTCAAACTGGATGAGATCGATAACTATCAGGAGTTCATCGGAGGCTACGATCCGGAGACTGAACCGGATCCCGAAGATGTCATCTATCAGGAAGAACTGGATGAAGGTTTAAAGCTAAAATGGCGGCAAGTCGAGGCGGTCATGCCTAATCTCAGCGAAAACCAACAACTGTTTATTCAGCTCTGCCTGAAATATGATTTCAATTACGAGCGCATCGCCTGGCATATTGGTGGCATTTCGGATTATCAGGTAGCCCGAAACGTGGAAAAAACACTGGAAACATTAAAATCAATTCTGACCAGCTCACAAAAACTTGAGTCTACCGGAAAAGCCAGAAAATTCAAATTTGAGGGCGATCTCTGCGAGGAACAATCCCGTATCCTGCACATGCGGTATGAACTCCAGTACAGTTTTGAAGAGATCGCCAGAGCATTGAATTTAAGTCAGGAGCATATCAAAAGAGCTTTTGTGCTAGCCTATACCAAAGTAAAAAGGATAAAAAAATAGTGCCATGGAAAAAGAAACGATGATTGTTACCCGTAAAATTCAGCTACTGATTGACTCGGAAGATAAAGAAGTGATCAAAGCTGCGAAGGATCAGCTATACGACTGGCAACGCATTTGTTTCCGTGCCGCCAATATGATCATGAGCCACCATTTTGTACAGGAACAGGTAAAGGATTTCTTTTACCTTACCGAGGAGATCAAGCTGAAAATAGCCGATGAGAAAAAGGAAGCGAACGGCATCCTGAATTCCTCACGCCAGAATACAACCTACAAACTACTTTCTAATCATTTCAAGGGGCAGATTCCTACCAATATACTAAGCAACCTTAACAATACTTTAATATCCTCTTTCAACAAAGAGAAGGATGCTTATTGGAAAGGAGAAAAGTCATTGAGGAACTACAAACGCAATATCCCTCTGCCTTTTGGAGCAGAGGTAATCTCCAAACTGGCCAAAACTTCTGACCAAAGGAATTTTACCTTCAGGCTTTTTCAGATTCCCTTTAGAACTTATCTTGGAAAAGACAGGTCGGACAAAAAGATCATGCTTGAAAGGATCTTGGGCGGCACATTGAAACTCCGCGCCAGCCACATTCAGCTCGATAAGGGTAAGGTATTTTTGCTGGCCGCCATAGCGATTGAAAAAGAACAACATGTACTTGATCCCACGATCATTGCCGAAGCCTCACTTTCAATAGAGCACCCGGTAACGGTTAAGATCGGTAGGCACGAGCATGCAATTGGAAACAGGGAAGAATTCCTATATAGGAGGCTAGCAATACAGTCGGCGGTAAACAGGGTCAAAAAAGCCGTAACTTTTAACCGTGGCGGCCATGGCAGGAAGCGGAAAATGAAAAGCGTTGAAGATTACCGCAATATGGAAAAACGGTATGTGGAGTATAAACTACATGTCTACAGCCGGATGCTGATCGATTTCTGTGTGAAACACCGGGCGGCAACATTATTACTGATTAACCAGCAGGAAAAAGAGGAAATAGCGAAAGAAGATCATTACCTGTTGCAGAACTGGAGCTATTATAGCCTTAAGGACAAAATCAACTATAAGGCCGAAATGGCAGGCATCCAGATGATTGTTGAGTAAGATATTAAGAGGTTTTTTGCAGAACCGTAGGGTGAGATAGCAATATCCTCACAAGCCGATTAAATTAGGCGTTGCAATGGCGGACTTCATGTTAGAGAAGAAATAAAAACGCATACTACTGTTGAACATATAAGAGGCTGCTTGTACAGCCGCAGGGCGGGATCATGGTTATAACTGCCAAATCTGACAAGATGGTACAATATCTATGGGCACTATTGATTCACTGTTTGTGTATATAATAAAAAGATAGGGGCCTAAAGATGAGTATAGCAATTATATGATAATTCTTATCTTAGGCCATCTAAATTAATAACTTATGGTTAAACAGAAAGAAAATAGGAACCCACTCGAAGATATTGAAACAGTTGAAGAATGCTTTATAATTACTCCAATAGGGGCTTTAGGCTCAGAAACTTTCACTAAAGCAATGGGTTTGATTGACGCGGTTATTGATCCTGTTTTGGCAGATTTAGGAATGAAGGCTATGCCAGCAAACAGAATGCAGGATCTAGGATCTATAAATAAACAACTTATAAAGCGCGTCATAGAAGATAGACTTGTTATCGCCAACCTTACAGGACTAAATCCTAACGTAATGTATGAATTGGCTATAAGACATGGGGCACGCAAGCCAGTTATAATAATGGCGGAAAATGGAACTAGGCTTCCATTTGATATTACTGATCAAAGAACTATATTTTACTCTGATACATTATCAGGTGTTGAGGTAGCAAAAGATGAACTTAAAAAGAAGATAGAATTTGCATTAGCGGATGAGAATCCGGATAATCCAATATATGCATACCTCGAGAATGCTAAACTTTTTAGAGAAATAGGAGATGCAGATCCCAATAAGATTTTATTAGCTAGATTAAATTCAATTGAGGAAAAGTTATCTTCATCCTCTGACGAAAGTAAGTATAGACAAAGGTCGATCGATTATTTTAGAGATAAGAAATCTGGTACTGCCCGTTATTCTGTTTCTGGGAGCTTTTCTGATATGAGTGAAGATTCCGAAGAGCTCTCGGTTGCGATAAGAAAAATGTTTTCAGTAGTTGGTACTGTTACACCTATTGAGGGTGGAATAGCTCATCTTGCACATGGAGGATTTATGTTCAAAATTGCGCGAGTTCAGACCGAGGTATTGAACGTGTTGATTAGCACATTAAATAAAGCGTTCCCTAATATACAAGATTTAAGATTTGAGCTTTTGGACTGATGGGAAAGTAAAGGTCAATCTCCTGAATTTGTAAATGCCAATTAACCCGTTCTCATAGACGGCTAGAAAGCGTGCCGACATGCGTATGGAGCGAGGGTCGTTGCAGTAAAGCTCGTTAGAGCGATGCAACGATATGCTTAAAGTACAGAATATCTAATGGCTGTAAATATGTTTTAATTGCTGTATCTTTATATAAGATGTTAGACAATCACCAACCAGAAGTCTCATCATTAGATGAAAGCATTCACATTCTAAATGTAATTAATGATAAACTCAATGATTACTTTGAATGCCTAACTATGTTGGCTAAATTTAACGTATCATTAGAAGTAGTTACACCTTTACATCAATTAACCTATGAGCACGGAGTGATTTTGATAAATAGCTATCTCGACGAACTTCATAAACACTTTATGAAATCGCTATCTAAAGATGAGCATATTGAATTTTCGAAGTATTATAAGTTAATCAAGAAACAAATCAATCGATTTCCAGATATAAAGCGTTATAGAAATAACGTTTGTGCTCATAATCTGCGGCATGATGAGAGGAGTATCTATTTGTATGGTAACCTAAGAAAGTATAAAGTACCTCAGAATATTGCTGAATTTAAGTTTATAAAGGATTGTATCAACTTAATGACTCAAGTCGTTAATATTAGTTTTCCTATGTCTTGCAATAATGTCAGAGCGATAGTGAATACAAGAATTGCAAATGATACAACGCCTTACATCAGCAGTTTGCCAAATGATAAGCTGGAGACTATGGCGTCAGACTTATTAAACAAATTACGGATTCTTCAGAAAAAATAGGCAATAATAAGCTAGGCATAGTATAATTATGCTCACCGCCTGCGAACTGAGAAAATGTGAGGATGACTGATTGCATCGTCACTGATTTTAACCAATCCCTATCAGTTATCCACTTTATCTGATTGGGGCGTTACATTGGGTTTATGCCGTTTTGCTAATAAAATAATCAAACTTAAGGTTGGTATTCCAATGATGAGCGTTAATACCAATGCAAATGAAAAGAAACCACGAGCTTCACTTCCCATTTCCTTTCCCCAATATGTTAAAAACATGGTAAGGCAAATAACAATCATAGTTAGAAATACGATTGTTAATAATATGGTAAGCCCATAGAGTAGGGTTTTGGTTGGCCATTTCATATAATATAGAGAGATAAATCTAATTTATTACCGTGTACTAGTGCGAGTCCTAATGTATCAGGCTTAATAATGGTTTGACTTGTCTATTACCATTAATATATGAATCTTGACTAGTTGACGATATGTTTTATGCAATAAAACTCGAAGCTTGGCGGTATTGTTGATTAGTTGTTAATGTTACAATGGCCAAAATCAAACCAGTGATCAGGGTTAGCAGCACTTTTAATTAGCCAACTAATACTCCATTAATATCTGAATGTTTCAATGTCCCCATCATTAATAATTTAATTAAATGGAAGGCATGAGAATAGTTTTCGATAGGTAGCCGCTCCTCAGCGTACAAGATGTCATTGGATTTGAATTGGACACCATAATCTGATTTTTCGACAGCTGTGAGATATTCAAATGCCTCTTTACAAGTATGACATATATGCGAGTTTGTGAGGTAGTTAGTGTCATTAACAACCTTGTAAATCATGTTTTCAGTTAGTCGTATTAATTTGTCTATAGTGTCTTCTGAAAATTCGGTGAAATCAATCCCGCCCCACCATCCTGCGTATATAGTAGCTGCATCGTTTAATAGTATTATCCTGAACTCGTTAAGCTCATTGTGAGAAGAGCCATAATTCAATTCTATTTCTTCAAACAGTAACACTTGATAGGCAATTAAAAACCCTTCATTTAATACAAGTCTATTATTCTTATAACTAAGTGACCACTCGATACTCATAATCCAAAGATAATAAAAATGTTATGCGTTAAAGTAAGTGGTTGCTCACCGCCTGAGAAATGTGTTAAAGTTACTCTTATTACCTAATTAGTGGTATGTATTCAGATGGAATATCATAACCCACTAAATCAGCTATGGCTTTAAAAGTTGCAATCTCAAAACTAAATAGAGAAGAATCAACCTCATGATAAGCCCCATGTACCACCTTGATTTTTAAATTGTCCTTTTCTGGGTGATCTGAGCAAATAGCCTTCACTGTTGAAAAAACCATATCAAAATACTCGCTAGGAATCTGTTTTTCGTTTACATCCCAACCAAAGGTTAAATAACAATTTTGTACTCTCTCTATTACTATCTTTACCTCTGCATATCTAGTGTTACTAAATCTTCTTTCCGTTTTGCCTTCTCCTTCATGTAAATCTTCATTGAACTCATATCTACTATACGCTTCTCTAATTTGTTTATATGGGAGAAGGGTTGATGGTGGGTGATAGTTTATGCAGATATCCATTTGGCTAAGATAATAAATTTAGTTGTGCTCGCTCACCGTCTGCGAACTGAGAAAATGTGTGAGAACTGGTAATTGCGTAGCAATGAGGTTCGATCTATGTTTTACACAAGCGACTGGCGAGATATTTGAACCAAATATCGTGACAGTCGTGCAGCATTTTCGAGAACGCATGGTGAGCTGCAAAGTGGAGCCTGACTAGCTTTATCCAGGATGAAGCGAAGCAAATCCTAGATAAAGATAGAGAGAAGGCTCATGAAGCACTCCGCTTGCTCAAAAGAAAAACCATGACAGCAGTGATGGCGTGTTGTTTTTCGTGAGCTTAGACAGCGCGAAATACCGATCTTCCTTCCGTAACCCACAGTCTTTTGCTAAGAATCACTAACAGAAAATTAAAGCATTGTCCCTAATAAAAATACAGCACATAATGAATGACTAAACCGAGCCTTTCCACTTGGTAAGCAGCAGGAGAGTGAAAGGCTTGGTGTAGGAATGTTAAGTTCCAACTTGCCAGCCGTCTAATTGACAATCATATTGATAACCAAAATCCCACATGATTTGATTCCAGTTATTGATTTCATTCAATGACATTTCGATGGGATGTGTAATGCCTTGTATGTCCCACAAATCATCAGACTTTTCTGCAGCGATTTTACTGTAGGTCGGAAATTGTAGTAAAAGACTATTTTTGAATAGAATAGCTTTTTGCTCGTTGTCAGTGATGAACACAAATTCTATCGGTAATTTTTCTTCAGATTTTATTCCATCAGCATATATGTTATCCAAAATATCTTCATTTATCTCCAGATGAATCTCAGAATTGTATAAGTCCGTTGTAAAGAAAGTGGTTGAGTTATTAGCCATGTACGAAAGTAATAAAAACTATCAAAAACTATTTAAGTTCAATCCATGTCTATAAAGACTAAACCAATCCTTTCTCCGTGTAAGCAGCTTTTTTGGAGAGAGGAATGGATTTAGGATGATAGAGATCTCTTCTCAAACTTTAAAACGGGTAGTTAAACCCTTCTCCATACCACCTGTCAAAATCAGATAATTTTTCATTGCTATAGGATTCTGCCCAGCCTGTGTATAAGTCTATTTCACCTATTCCAAAATAAAACTTCTCGCTTTCAAAGTATCTTACTCCGTTTTCGTTGTACTGTCTTATATCTTCTAATTGCTCTCGTTCAGACAACTTAGATTTGTTTCGCCAAAACAAATCATAATTAGCATAATCCGTATCCATTCGTACTTGAGCATTCTTAAAATCTAATTTGCCTAATATGTCTTCAAATTCTGTTATAAAGTTATGAAGCTCATGAAAGTCACGAACGAAGTATTTTGCAGTTCTTCCAAATGAAAACAAAATATCATCATAGTAATAAGGATACTCTTTAATTCCTGTTGAAAAAATGGCAGGATGAAAGTAATTATATTTCTTTTCAAGAATTCCGTTAACGATAAAGTCCTTCGATTTCTCGTATTCTCTATCAATCAAGATAGCTCCATAGAAGTTGTTCCATTCAAACATATTGGAAGCAATTAGGCAAGTATAAAATGATATTATGTAAGTTAAAAATGGTTATTATCCTATGCTAGGAAAGGAATAGATTTAGATCTATGATTGCACTTGTCTCTTTCTCTTCCACATTTGCCAATAATATTTTATTGATCCAGCAAGGCCACCGAAAAAAAGCAGAGCATTAAAAGCATTAAACAATATGTTATCGTATAAAGCTACTGGGCTGCTGAGATACCATAGAAGAAACATTGCAATAAAGGTGATGGTATAAATGGTAAGCCAATCAGCTTTTGGATTGATAAAACCTTTAATTATGAAATATATAAATGTGCCTGTAACCGCGGTAGTACCTAAAACCTCGCCTACTGTGTAACCTGTGATTTCCATTAGCGTTAATTTAGAATTCAAGTATAATAAAAAAGCACAACATTGCAACGGATCTTTATCTTGCCTTCTTTCGATAATTATTTCCTAATCCATTCCCTTTTCTTAGTTTTGGAGTCTAAATAATAGAAATAAACATAGGGCTTATTAGAGCCAGTAAATGTTTTCGGAATGCTTAGATAGAACTCATAATCTTCCCAAATGTGTATCAATTGGGATTGTTTTGACTGTTTCATAATTTGCTTTTGTCGCCACTTTTGTCGCCAATCCGAAAATAGAACTAATAATATGTCTTTAAAGCCCTTTAAACAATACAATACATGAATCATTGGTTAGTGAAATCAGAACCTTTTAAATACAGCTGGGAGAAATTTAATGAAGATGGCCGCACCTTTTGGGATGGCGTGCGCAATTACCAGGCCCGGAATAACCTGAAAGCGATGCAAGAAGGTGATTTAGTACTTTTTTACCATAGTAACGAGGGTAAAAACGTAGTGGGTATTGCCAAAGTAGTAAAAGAGTTTTATCAGGATCCTACTACCGATGATACCAATTGGGTGGTGGTTGATTTATCGCCTGTAGAAAGCTTAAAAAATCCGGTTTCGTTAGAGCAGATTAAGGCCGAGCCAAGTTTGGTTGATATTTCGCTGGTGCGCCAGGGTCGTCTTTCGGTTATGCCTTTAAAAGCAGCTGAGTTTGATAAGATCCTGGAGATGGGAAGCTAGGCAGTTTGCAAGGGGACTTTTCAGTTTGGAGTTGGCATTTCTAAGTTTGGATTTTTAGTTGGCAGTTACTGAACCAAAGCCTAACGCTAAGCGCCTAAGGCCATGCTCCGTGCATTACGCTTTTACATGAGATCTTACTATCTTGAGCAATCTTAACGCTTTCATATGAAAACCATCTTTTTTACCCTCTTTCTTTTGCTTACCGCTACTCTGGCTATGGGTCAAAGCATTAAACCCTATATCGCCATTGTTAAAACCGAAAATGTTAAGTACAAAGGTATTTTACAAAGGGTAGATTCGGTAAAGGTGGTTTTAAATCATGAGGGTACGCTTATTCCGGTGCTGCTTAATGAAATTAAAACGGTGCAAATCAGGACGGTTAAAAAAGGCTATGAAGGATTTAGTTTAATTAAAATTGGTGAAGACCGCGCTGAAGAATATAAAATGGATGCCAGTGGTAAAATGGTAGATAAATGGGGCAAAGAAGAACCAACTTTTAAGGAAGATGTATCGGCCACTGTATTTTCGGTTATTTTTACTGCATTGGGCAATGCCATTGCTTTGCCTATTCATGCCATTAACCCTAATGTTGCACGTTTTAAGTTCAGTGATAAAGCCCCCAAACAGGTAAACGAGCTGAGTTATTATTCTATTTATTACCAGGCCAATCCCAACACTTTGGCCGAGCTGCAACAGCTCAAAGCCATTTCAGGTAGCTTTAGACCTTAGGTATTTCGGCTGTTTTTCTTTTGCTGAGGGTAATGCCCAACGTCATTATGATACTGGAGCCCAATACCACCAGGAATAAAAACGGCGTGCCTACTCCGGGTATTTTCAGGCTATCAGGTAGGTGCAAATACAGCAATATACTGATTAAACCACGCGGAGCAATGTATAAAATGGGACTCAGGCTTTCTTTTTTAAATACTTTTAGAAACACTAACCTGATGAGGTAAATAGCGAGCAGGATGAAAAATCCGTTGGCTAGTACATTCTGGTTGTTCAGCTCGTTCAGGTTCATGGTAAATCCAAATATCACAAAAAAGAAGGTGCGTAAAATGAAAGCACTCTCGGCAGAGAGTTGGTAAAGCTGAGATAAATCTGCCGACAGATTTTTATACAAAAACACACTCCTGAACCAGACATTCCGGATAGTATCGGCATTGTTGAGGAATAAACCGGTACTTAATATGAGCACTAGCGAAGATAAATGGTACGACTGACCTATGGCGTAAACGAGTATGAGGATGGCAATAATTAAAAAGAATTTAATGTGGTGTACAAGCCTGCCCATGATATAAAGCAATACCACGCAGGCAATGGCCGAGAGCAGTACAATTAAAAAAGTGCTTAAGCCGAGGCCAATCACTGCCGAAGTACTAAAGCCGTGGTTGGTAATGGCAAAGTTAAAGATAATAACCCCCAGGATATCGGAAAAGGAAGATTCGTAAATTACAAACTCGCGGTCTTTATTGCCCAGGGCCGCTGCCGAAGGGATGGCAATGGCAGAACTAATTACGCTAAAGGGAATGGCATTGGCCATGCAGGTGTATAAATCCTGATGCGTGATTTGATAAATAATAGCGGTAATAACAGCAATGGAACCGAGTAAAACGCTTAGTGCCGATAATAAAGCCGTACGGATAACTTTGTTTTTATGCTGGTCGTATTTCAGCTCGAGCGAACCCTCGAAAACAATCAGAATTAGCCCAACAGTACCCAGCATAGGTAAAATAGACAGAAAATTGAAGGTATGGATCTGGAGATAATCGACCAGAAACCGCAGGCCTATGCCCAACAAAAGTAACAATAAAACCGATGGTACTTTGGTTTTACTGGCCACCAGATCAAACAGATAGGAGAAGATCACCAATCCGCTTAAAATAATAAGTATGGTATAGGTTGTCATATTTTTCAGCGCAGGGTAAGCTGCTAAAATAAAACAAACCGTTTAACTACCAAGAAGTTTTAGTGTAAAAATTAGGCTTTAAAGAAGAGCGCCTTCAGTTCGCTGGCATCGTCCGGGTCCATTTTACCACCTAAAACCAGGCGTAACTGGCGACGGCGCAGGGCACCATCATACAGGTCTTTTTCCTCAGGTGTTTCGGGCATCAGTTCGGGTACGGGAATGGTACGGGCACTCTGATCTACGGCTACAAAGGTGTAATATGCCTCATTGCTTTTCTGGCGGGCACCACTTGGAATGTTCTCTGCCCAAACATCTAAACGAACCTCTACCGAAGTATTGAAAGCGCGGGTAACCTTGGCTTCAATAGTAATTACGTCGCCGAGTTTAATGGGTTGCTTAAAAGAAACATTATCAACCGATGCGGTTACCACAATGCGGTTGCAGTGCTTTTGCGCTGAAATTGCCGCTGCAATATCCATCCAGTGGAGCAGGCGGCCACCCATCAGGTTGTTTAGCGTATTGGTATCGTTCGGCAATACCAACTCGTTCATGATGGTAAAACTCTCTCTGGCAAATTTCTTTTTTAAGCTCATTTGCCCGCAAAAATAAGGAAATTGTTGTTAAAGTTGTATTTAAAACGGGCAGCTATGCTATTTCCATGGAAATCTCTGCAATCAGCAGGAAAATTATGGGTAGGATTTTTCCCGCAGATGAAACAGACTAGCGCGCAGAGTGATTGTTTTGTTTTTTTGCGGTGATCTGCGCAAACAGCAGAAAAAGCGGACAGGGTTATTCCTGTAAATCTAAAAAAAACAATTGCATATTAAACATGTTATGTAATCTAAAATCCTATTAATGCAGAACCAGACCCTGATCCAATTTTTCCATTGGTATTATAACGAAGAACAAAAATTATGGACTAAAGTGGCCAAAGAAGCCAGTCATTTAAAGTCGCTTGGTGTTACCTCCGTGTGGTTGCCGCCTGCCTACAAATCGCACAATGCGGCTTACGATGTAGGCTACGCCGTTTACGATTTGTTTGATTTGGGTGAGTTTGACCAGAAAGGCAGCTTGCCGACGAAATATGGATCGAAAGACGAATATGTACAAGCCATTGAAGCCCTGCACAAGGAAGGAATTGCGGCTTTGGCCGACGTGGTATTTAACCATAAAGCTGGGGGCGATGAGCTGGAGAAAATAGCCGTGCGCAGGGTTAACCCTGATAACCGGAACGAATTTACCAGCGATGTTTTTGAAATTGAAGCCTGGACAAAGTTTACTTTTCCCGGCCGCCAGGGTAAATACTCGGAATTTATCTGGACCCAAGAATGTTTTAGCGGGGTAGATTGGGCGGAAGACCTGCAGGAAACAGCTATTTATTCAATTCAAAATACCTACGGGGAAGGCTTCGAAGAGGTGCCCTCAACCGAATTTGGTAATTACGATTACCTGATGTTTAACGATATTGATTACCGCAACCGAGCAGTGATTGAAGAGTTGAAATACTGGGGCGAATGGGTGGTAGAAACCACAGGAATAGACGGTTTCAGGCTGGATGCAGTTAAGCACATTAACCCCGATTTCATTATCGAATGGATTGACCACCTGAATCATAAATATAGCCGAGAATTCTTTATCGTAGCCGAAGACTGGAATGTTGAAGATATTGAAGGTCAGCTGGCTTATATCGAAACTACAGGAGGCCGCACTCAGATTTTTGATTCACTTTTACACCACAATTTTTTCCTGGCCAGCAAAGCCGGCGGTGAATTCGACATGAGTGCAATTTTTGATGGTACACTGGTTCAGGTTAAACCTGAGCTGGCGGTTACTTTTGTCGATAATCACGATTCGCAACCTTTACAAGCCCTGGAATCGTATGTAGAATTTTGGTTCAGGCCATTGGCCTATGCGTTGATTTTATTGCGAGAGCAGGGCATTCCGTGCTTGTTTTTCCCGGATTTATACGGCGGGATTTATGATGACAAGAATGAAGCGGGCGAGGATGTACATGTGGAGCTTGTAGGGATACCTGAGGTAGAAACGATGAGTAAAATCCGTACAGCTCTGGCTTATGGTGAGCAGCGCGATTATTTTGATCACAGCGATTGCATCGGCTGGACACGCTCCGGCGATGAGGAACATGAAAACAGTGGTTTGGCAGTGCTTTTGAGCACGGGAGATGATGGCTTTAAACAAATGGAATTAGGCGCTCATTTTGCAGGAAAGACTTTTGTTGATGCTTTGGGCAACCGGGAAGAGGAGATAACTATAGATGAAAACGGCTGGGCAGAGTTTTACTGTAATGCTGGTAGTGTTTCGGTATGGGTTTTGAAGGCTGGTTAAGTGGAAATGGGGTTGTTTTGTACAGAGACGACCATGGCTTTAGAAAATCCGTCATTGCTGAGAAGGCTTTTTCAGCCGGCGAAGCAATCTTTGAGCGCTGGTAGCGCAAGCATTAAAACTGCTTCGCGGTTGAAAATGACGGATTTTAATTACAAAAAGTTGTCCTCAGTACGGTAGGCCGAAATTACTGCCAGCTCACCTTCCTTACCACCTTTCGAGTTACCGTGCTCCATCCCCATAACACCTTTATAACCTTTTTTATGAAGGTGCTTGAACAGGTTTTTATAGTTGATTTCGCCTGTTGTTGGCTCTTTTCGGCCCGGGTTGTCACCGATCTGGATGTAGGCAATTTCACCCCAGCAGCGATCGATGGTTTTGATCAGATCACCTTCGGTGCGCTGCATGTGGTAAATATCGTAAAGGATTTTGCACGACGGACTTTTAACAGCCTTACATACCGCGTATGTTTCGTTGGTTTTTTGCAGAAAAAGCTCCGGGGTATCACTTAAAGTTTCGAGTACCATAATTAAGCCATGTGGCTCAAAAACCTCAGCGCCTGCACGCATGGCATCTATTACGTTGGCAAACTGGTTGCCGTAAGGTAGATTGCGTTCGTAAAAGCCGGGTACTACGGTTAGCCATTTGGCATTGCATCGTTTAGCGGCTTCTACTGATTTTTTGCAGGTTTCTACAAACTTATCTTTAAACTCTTTTTTACCGGTAGTGAGCGATGTTTTCCAGTTATCACCGCCATCAACCACAAATACCCCCATGCGCATACCTAATTTCGACAGCAGCTTACCAATTTTTTCCTGTTCTTCAACAGGGCGGTTCAGGTAGCCGTTGTCTTCAATTGAGCGGAAACCTTTATCGTACATAAACTGGATCTGATCTAAAAAGCTTTTGCCGGCATGGTTTTCGAACATGCCCTGGTGCGGAGCGTAATCGAGATTAAAGGTCTTATCGCCAAGAGCAGTACTAGGCTTTTCGGCTGCAAAAGTATTGGTAATTCCTGCACCTGTGGTTATAGCACCGGCGGTGAGCAGGCTATTTCTGATAAATTCACTTCTTTTCATCATTTAGTTTTTAAACTGAGGGGAGGGGATAATCAATTTTTTAAACCCTGTGGTCAGGGTATCGGCAACCGTACCATCTTTTTTATGGTACACAAAATAAGCTTCGAGGTTTTTGCGGCTTTCAACAAAGGCCATGGCATCTTTGAGGTGCATGGCCATCAGTGCATTGTCGTAACCATCGGCAGTAATGGCATCGTTGGCATAAACGGTTACACTGATCATTTCGTTATCCAGCGGATATCCGGTTTTAGGATTAATCAGGTGCGAGATTTTCTTTTTCCCGCTTTGGTGAAATTTGCGGTAATTGCCCGAAGTGGTAACGGCACCGGTATTAATGGCGGCAATATGCCTGATTACCGGCGTACCGTCTTTATCAGGTCCTTCGATACCTATTTTCATGGCTTGTCCATCGGGTTTTGGTCCCGAAATGCGGATTTCGCCACCCAGTTCTGCAACATATTGTTTAATGCCTTTTTGGGCAAGGTAAGCGGCAATAAGATCGACACTGTAGCCCTGCGCAATTCCGTTTAAATCAATCTGTACAGCTGGGTTTAACTTGCTAAGCCAGCCACCTTTTAATTTTAGCTGCTGCATGCCAACATTGGCCAGTATGGATTTGATGGTTGCCGGATCGGGTTCTGTTCTGGTTTCTTTAGGTCCAAAGCCCCAGGCTTGTACCAAAGGTGCTACCGTAATATCGAAAACACCTTTGGTATCCTGGTTAATTTCAAAGCTTCTTTTCAGCACAGCGCTCATAAAATGGTCTAATTTGACCCCGCTTTTGGAAGCGTTAAACTGATTGATCAACGATCCCTTTTTGTAAAGCGACATTGATAAATCGATTTCATTCAACAAGCTATCTATGCCTTGTTTGGTTGCCAAACTATCGCTGGCGTAATAGGTAATTGCATAATCAGTTCCCTGCGCATAACCGCTTATTTTATATGGTTTAAGTTCCTGCTGAACAGAAAAACCTAAAAACAAGGGGATGAGCAGGAATAGCAATTTATAAGGCATTACACTATTGGTTAAATTACTTTAGCCTGTCCGGGCATCGCTACCGGATATAAACCTTTTTCATCAGGCATTAATTTAGGGTTCGCATCCCAGGCAAAACGCTCAGGCATTAAACTGATGTTCGATGCCAATGCCTCATCCCATTTAATGGTTTGGCCCGAATAAGTTGCATAACGGCCAATGATTGATGAAAATGTACTGGTTGCAGCATAATCTACATTGCTGAATTTGTACTCGCCTTTAGAAACCGCGTCAAAAAGTTCATCGTGCTCGGTTTGATATGGGTTGGCATTTCCTTTGGTATTGTGGTTGTACAGTTCTTTGCCGCTGTAATCTTTCATAATGGCCTGGTTGCTGCCCGATAGATAGATTTTACCTTTAGTACCCTGGAATGATTCATCAACACGATTGCTGATCCCCTCAAAGTGCCTGCACTGGCTATGAATAATGGCGCCATCGGCGTAGGTTAATTCGATAGAGTGGTTATCGTAAATTTCGCCATAATCTTTACCGGTACGCCACGCACGGCTTCCGGTGCCCTGTACTGAAATCGGGTGTGCATTTTTTACCCAGTTGGCAATATCGATGTTGTGTACGTGCTGTTCTACAATATGATCGCCGCATAACCAGTTAAAGTAATACCAGTTTCTCATTTGGTATTCCATTTCGGTTTGGTTGGCTGTACGCGGACGTACCCAAACGCCACCGCTGTTCCAGTACACCTGGCCTGCCATAATATCGCCTATGGCGCCATCGTTAATGCGTTTAATCGATTCGCGATAATTGGTTTGGTAACGGCGTTGTAAACCCACCACCACGTTTAGTTTCTTCTTTTTAGCTTCTTCGGCAGCTGCAAGTACTTTCCTGATTCCAGGTGCATCAACAGCAACCGGCTTTTCCATAAAAATCTGCTTGTTTTGTTTTACCGCTTCTTCGAAATGGATAGGGCGGAAACCCGGAGGCGTAGTTAACAATACTACATCGGCCAATGGAATAGCCTTTAAATAAGCATCAAAACCTACAAACTGACGTTCTTTTGGAACTTCTACTTTTGCGCCGAATTTTGAGCTTAGCGATTGGTAACTGCTATCCAAACGATCCTGGAAAGCATCGGCCATGGCTACCAGTTTAATGTTAAATTTAGTGCTTAAAGCCTGAAATGCTGCTCCGGTACCGCGGTCGCCACAGCCAATTAGGGCTATTTTAATCGTGTCCGATCCTGAAGCGTAGGCTCCAGCCAATGGGATGCTGCTCAACATTGCTCCACCGGCAAGCATGGCTGTTGCCTTTAAAAAATCGCGACGATCTTGTTGATTAATTGGTTTTTTCATGTGTTTAGTTCTTTATTGTGGTTAGGGTGATTTTAATTAATAGTCTTTGATAGGTAACTTGTTGTAATAGGCGTCTATTTCTGCCTTTGAAGGAGTTTTTGCCGGCCTAACTAAACGCATCCCCACAAACGGTGCTTCAGGGAACCACCAGTTACTTTTCGGGATTTGCGGATCTAATTGTTTCCAGGTTGGATTTGAAGCCAGCCTGGCGGTTGAAGTTAGGTTATCGGGTGTTTCGTCGTAAGAGCCACCACGAACGGCATTGGGGTAAAGTTTTTCGGGTGTTGCTACAGGGTTTTCGGCTGTTTTGCCTGCGCTTTTAGCATAAAAATCGGCTATGTATTGGTCGTAGGTCCATTCGCTAACATTACCATGCATATCGAATAAGCCCCATGCATTTGGCTTTTTTAGTCCAACCTGATGCGTTTTGTTATCGCTGTTGTCTTTATACCAGGCATAATCGCCCAGTTTGGCAGCATCGTTACCAAAGCCATAAGTGGTTTCTGCACCTGCTTTACAGGCGTATTCCCACTCAGCCTCGGTTGGTAAGCGGTAAAAAACGCCGGTACGTACATACAACCATTTACAAAACTGAATGGCATTATATTGGGTCATGGCTACGGCTGGCTGGTGTTCTTTACCCATACCGAAAGTCATGTCCAGATAAGGTTTGGTTGGGCGGGTTACGGCATCAACATCGGCAGGAATGGCACCTTCGCTGGCCTTTTTTTCGTAATCGCGGTATAAGAAAGGTTCGAAAATATCCCAGGTTACTTCATGTTTCCCGATCCAGAAGGCATCGAGTTTAACTTCGTGCACAGGTTGTTCGTCGGGTTTACCTGTTTTACTTCCCATTTTGAATTTACCCGCAGGAATGGCCTGCATATCAAATTTTAATTTAGTCCCGTTAATAGATTGTGTGTACGAGCTGTTGGTGCTTTGTGCAAAGATTTGCGCACAAGGATTGGCTAATAATGCTACGGCAATTAATTTCTTAAACATATTTTTTGGTTAGAAACACTTATTATCTAGGTGTTTATCTGGTTCCTTCTGGTTTGCTAAAGTAAAGAACAGCAGATAAAACAAAGAAAATTAATGTAACAATAAAGGTAAGTATTGTAACATTAAAAGTCAAGTTGACAATTAATGTGCTTATGACGGTTTTGATTTATCTTCTGTCGTTAACCTTATTGCTGAGGTTGGTAAAACCAACGAGGGTATCCCAGCGGGCACCCGGACGGCGGTAATACACAAAAATTTGGTAGCTGTTTTCTGTTTGGAAGAAGGCTCCTTCAAAGGGCTTGGTTTCCATCACTTTGGTGTCTTTGTTAAACCAGGCAAATTCGTAATCGTATAAGCCTTGTTTAAGCATAATGTTGCCATAAAACTGCTTGCGGCTGGCATCGTACAAGAGCTTGTTTTCGTTGCTCATGGTGTAATTATTGAAACGGCCTACTACGTAAGCATCGCCGTTAGAGCTTGGCGCGGCAGCGTTTAAGGTAAAAAGCACACCCATGTATTCGGCTTCTGTTTTATCATCACGGCCATCGGTATTGCGGATAAAGAAGTTGCCGTTTTCATCGGACTGGTTACCAAAGGCACCAACGCTGCGGGGCGCATCCTGAAAAAGCATAACGTTTACCGATTCTTTATCGCGGAAAATATCTTTCACATTATCGGCTTTGTACCTTAAGCTCCGGGTATCGAACTTCCTGAATTCGTTATCGCCCCAAAAATCGTTGGTATTTAAATCGTTATACACCAATTGATTTGGGCGTACAAAAGATGGCCTCGAATTCGACTGAATAGTATTGGCATTAAAGTTCTGCATCACCACCGCTTTTAAATCCTGGTAGGGGTTTGGGATTGGGAAGGCATGGTTAACCGTGAAGTTGATTTTTTGCTTGTTGTTGCGAAATTCTACCTGTAAGGAGTTGGTTATTTCGGCTGCTATGGCAACCTGACTATCTAACACATAGAATCGCTGCGAAATTACGGGCTTGTTTTTATCGCCATCCAAATAAACCTTTAGTACGTAATTACCTCCAATTTTGGGCTGAATTTGTGTGTTGGGTAGGCTAATTTCGTAATGGGTATATTTTCTGGCAGTATTAGAAGAATAGCGGTAATTGATAATCCGGTCGTCGTTAAAGCTGCCTAGATAATCGATAGTAGAGATTGGTGAAGGTTTCCACTCAGCAGTACAATGCTCAATGGTGTACCAGTAATTTTTAGTGCCCGCCAGTAAATCGTCAAAAGAAAAAGTAATCGTTTCTGACGAGTTGAGCATAATAACAGGCAAGCTCTGCTCTTTATTGCTGTTGTAACACAGCACAGTTTTAATGTTGGGAAGGTAAATTTTGTTTTCGCTGGTAAACGTTTTATCGTTTTGGGCAAAGGTGAGTGTCGGAATGAAGAAAAGTAGTACAGCGATTAGTTTTTGCATGGATAAAGCTACATAGTATTCGGCAGAGATAAAAAGAAATTTTGTTTTGTGCTTAGTGCAGCCACGGATGCGACAGCTCAATTTATGACGACAACTTTAAAATGCCACGGATGCACGGAAGCGACAGTGTACTTTCCGTCATGCTGATCAGGTAGCTATCGGATTTGTTTCAGCATCTCTTTAATAGTGATAGACCCTGAAATAAATTCAGGATTACGAGCACTATGATAACCACAAAAAGCATTCCTTGTAAATCAGCGCCTCAGTGGCTTGAGTTACCTGATAGCACAGCAAACAAAAAAGCCGCAGGTTTTATCTGCGGCTTCATTATAAATTGTAGTTACCCTTCCAGCTCCATAATTTCGGTAGCAAGGGTTTCCCATTTGGTTTGACTGTTATCTAAATCCTGTTTTGCATCCAGGTAACGTTTATTTGCTTCAGCCAGTTTGTCGGCATTGCTGTAAACATTTTCATCGGCTAGTTCCGTTTCGATGTTTTTAACCGTTGTTTCCAGTTCAGCAATTAGTGCTTCGATTTTTTTCAGTTCATCATTCAGCTTTTTTAACTGATTGGCTGTATTCGGGCTGGCAGGTTTTGGTGCTTCCTTGGGTTTATCGGGCATTTTAACCGGAATAGGTTTCGATGCCGGAATTACACGTTTGCTGTTCCATTCTTCGTATTCCTCGTAGGTGCCAGGATATTGTTTGATTTTCTCGTTCTCAATAAACCAGATTTTGTTGGCTACGTTATCCAGGAAATACCTGTCGTGAGATACCGCAATAAAAGTACCTTCAAACTGATCTAATGCCTGAATCAGAATATTAACCGACTGGATATCCAGGTGGTTGGTAGGCTCATCCAGAATCAGGAAGTTCGAATCGGTAGTTAGCGATTTGGCCAGGGCTACACGCGATTTTTCACCTCCCGATAGTACCTTGATTTTCTTGAAAACATCATCGCCGGTAAACAAGAAGCAGCCTAAAATACTACGTAGTTCCGTATCACTATGTTTAGGTGCAAAAGCCTGTAGCTCTTCTAAAATCGAATTGCCTAAATGCAATGATTCTAACTGGTGCTGGGCAAAGAAAGTGGTAGAAACGTTATGACCGGTTTCGCAGAAACCTTCAAATTTTTCAGTACCGGCAATCATCCGTAGTAAGGTCGATTTACCTTTACCGTTTGCACCAATCAATGCAATTTTATCGCCCTTTTCAATCACAGCTTCTGCATCTTCCAGAATATGGACATTGGGGTAATGCTTGGTAGCATGCTCAATGCGCACTACGTGCCTGCCCGATGGTTTTGTAAATTTAAAAGCGAAATTAACAGTTGGGTTTTCGTCGTCTACATCCTCCACACGTTCCATTCTGTCTAAAGCTTTCATGCGCGATTGCGCCATCTTCGCTTTAGATGCTTTGGCCTTGAAACGCTCAATTAAACGTTCTTCCTGTTTAATTTTAGCCTGCTGGTTTTTAAATTCACCTTTTTGTATCTCACCGCGCAGTGCTTTTTCTTCTACATAAAAACTGTAGTTACCTGCATAAACGGTTAATTTTCCTTTGCGCGATTCAACCGTACGGTTTACAATCTTATCTAAGAAATACCTGTCGTGCGATACAATTACAATGGCGCCTTCAAAACCCATTAAATAGTTTTCTAACCACTTGATAGAGGGTAAGTCCATGTGGTTGGTTGGCTCATCGAGTAATAAGATATCCGGATCTTGTAAAAGGATTTTCGCCAGCATTACCCGCATCCGCCAACCTCCTGAGAAGGTATTTAACGGACGAAGCTGATCGGCTGTGCTAAAACCCAAACCGGCCAGGATTTCGTTGGCCCTGTATTCGATGTTGTAACCATCTAAAGCCTCAAATTCCTGTTGTTTATCACTCAGTTTATATAGAACCTCTTCACTGTAATCAGTTTCGATTTTTTTAAGCAGTTCTTCAATTTCATCGTGCAGCTGGTTCTGGCGCTCAAAAGCCTCCATGGCCACGTGCAAAATGCTATGGTGCGAATCGTAAGAAAGTAAATCCTGGTTCAGGTAACCTATTTTCAGGTCTTTCGACATCGAAATAGTACCCGAACTTGGGGCATACTCGCCTACAATTAATTTTAAAAGTGTCGATTTTCCTGTTCCGTTAGCGCCAATCAAGCCCGCTCTGTCGCCCGGTTTAATGTGCCAGTTGGCATCATCGTATAAGGCTCTCGATCCTATCAGGAACGTTAAATTATTTATTGAAATCATTTCGGCTGCAAAAGTACGAATTTTAAAAGGCTTTTTTAAACCTGGTACTCAAATAGAAACGATTGTACTTTTTAAAACGGCTTGCCCATGCGTTCATTTTAGCAGGGTATGCTGTTAAATAGACCCTATAGAACGGAAAGCCCGAAGCGGGAAGGGCTTTGTCGCGGGCGGACTTGAAGTGATAGCGGGACGGACGTTAAAAAAGCAACTGTATCTGCTTTTCACAACAGTAAGGTTGAGCTTTAAAGCAAGCGACAGCGAATATGATATATTTATTACCCTGGCACTTAACGAGCATCGCTGGTAAAATGTATTTTTGGACTACAGACCATAATATGAGCAACGAAAACATTCAGATAATCAGTAAAGAAATCCTTTCGGATAATTGGTACACCTTAAATAAAATAACTTTTGAGTATCGTAAAAAAGACGGTAGCATTGAGGTTCAAAACCGTGAAGCTTACGACAGGGGAAACGGGGCAACAATTTTGCTATATAACAAGGGACAGCAAACGGTTATTTTAACCAGACAATTTCGTTTGCCGACTTATATTAACGGCAATGATGATGGTATGCTGATTGAAACCTGTGCTGGTTTATTGGATAAGGACAACCCGGAGACGGCAATAAAGCGCGAAACGGAAGAAGAAACGGGTTACCAGATCAGAGAGGTTAAAAAGGTATTCGAAGCTTATATGTCGCCGGGTTCGGTAACCGAAATCCTGTATTTCTTTGTGGCCGAATACACCAAGGATATGAAAGTTAGCGCCGGCGGAGGCCATCACGAAGAGCAAGAAAATATTGAGGTTTTAGAAACAAGCTTTAATGAAGCACTGAATATGATTACTACCGGCGAAATAAAGGATGGCAAAACGATTATGCTTTTACAGTATGCACAGATTAACCACTTGTTGGATTAATTAAATCATTGCTGTTGGCTTTAACCAACAGCAATGATCAGTTTATTTCCCTTCAGGACTTTCTTCGAGTTTTCCTTCCTTATTTCTTTTCAGTTTAACAACAGGTTTTTCCTGTGTACCGGTAATGCTTAGCGGGATGCCAAATAAACCAAAAGGGGGAAGGCCTAAACGTCCGCTTAGATTTAAACGCCCGTCAAAACTTACCTGACCTTCAAAGCGTGGCCTGAAACCGGCAACCTTCATTTTAGTTTGTTCGATGGTAATGATATTGTTTTTGATGGTCGATTTTACCTGTACATCGGATAAATCGGGGTTAGTTAAGCTGTCTCTTTTGGTAGCCTTACTCACAGCGTTCATCATTTTAAAACCCATTAAGCTTACCTTTTTTAGACTTAAAACACCACCGCCTTTCAGGGATGGGAATACAGGGAACATCTGGTCGTTTAACTTGCCCGAAAGCTGATAATCTAAACCTACAATACCTTTAACTTTCGATGCTGAGCTGGCCATTTCCCTGAACAGCTTAATTTCTTTGTAAGCTCTGGCAATGTCGAATTCTTTAGCAGTTAGGTGAAAATCGAATAAACCACTCTTCGGACTTGTACTTTTATACGAAGCATCCATACCGACCTGTGCGCCTGCAATGTTAAAACCGGTTTGTTGTAAGGTTAGTGCACCGTTGTTTATGCGCATGGTTCCCTTTGCGTTTTTGATATTAAGGCCATTGTATTTTACCTCGTTGGCATTGGCCGAAAAGGTAACGTTAAGGTTATCGGGAATTAGGATTACCCCATTTGAGGTAGTCGGATTGTTGGCTGCACCTGCTGAATAAACCATGAATTCATCAGCTAAAATTTGTTTACTGGTCAGCTTAAAATTACCTTCAAGTTTAGCTTTATCATTTAAAACATAGTTGATTACATTGTTCAGGCTGCCATTCAGTTTAAAATCAGACTGACCGTAAGTAGCATTAAATTCATCAAAATTCATTTTATCCTGACGGAAAGAAAATACTCCGTTTTTGATCAAAAAGCTTTTGGGGAATAAATCAGACTGGATATTCAGGTCTTTAATACTCATGGTGCCGTTGTTTTGCAGTTTGTTGTGCCTGCCTGCCATGGCATCGCGCTGTAATCCTTTAAAGGAAACGTTGGCGAAAATAACTCCATTAACCTGATAACCTTTAACAGCAAAAAGCTTGTACATTTTGCCGATATCAATCGTGCCTTTTGATGACACGTTGTAGGCAATATTCTCGAAATTGTGCACATCAGCCTTCAGCATAAAAGGCTGTCCAGCCATTTGAAAGGCAATGGGTTTAATGTTCAATTTGGTGTTTTTTAGTGTTCCGTCGTTGTTAATCAGGTCGGCATCGATTTCGATCTGCTCTAAAGGCTGGTCGAAACCTGGCGTTTTAATGCGGCCATTATTTAATTTAATACTGGCCGTAGTAACCGGGAAAAGCTTTTTTACTTTATTGTACGGACCTTTACTTTGCAGGTTGATATTCATGATGCCGCTTAATTCGTAACCTTTAACCGGATAAATGTTTTTGATATCGGCAAAGTTGATCAACGATTTCAGCTGGATATCTACCGGCATGTCTGCTGCGGTTTGCAGCTTCGCAAAACCGCGGATGTAATTGTTCAGGGCCTGGATATCGATGTTTTCGATCGCAAGTTTCGTGGTTTTGTAATTGCCATCGGTATTAGAACCGTTAATATTGAAGTTAATTTTATCAATAGCAGCAGGCAGGGCAGGGTATTTGAAATAACCACCCACCAAACTGGCTTTTAACGAAAATTTGGGTACGGTGGCAATAACGGTGTCAACCTGCCTGATGCCCGAACGCTGTACCTTTTTAGTGTATTTTCCATCGGCTTTGAGGTTAATGTTTAAGCGGCCTTTAAGTTGCAGATCGTCCATATTCACTACTTTTGCCCATTTGGCTAAATCGATATTGGAACGGGTATCGGTATAAATTTCTGGTGCCGATAAACCTTTAATTTTGGTAACCGAAGCTATATAGTCTTTCCCTACGTTAAAATAAAGGCTGTCCATATCAATTAACAAACTATCCGGATTAAGGCTGGGCAGCTTGGTTTTGAGATTTAAAAACAGGTTACTGATGGGCTCGGGAGCATTAGGGTTTGAAATATTACCCTCGCGCACCTTCATGTTAAAAGCAAGCGTGGGCATGGTATGCGATGCAGCCAGGTATTTTCCAATCAGTGAGGCATTGATTTCGGCATAGCCTTTAATTTTGGTTTTTTCCAGTTTGTCTGCAATTTCAGCAGGTAAGGCGGTGAAAATATTTTGCAGATCAGTTTCTTTTGCGTTGGTTCTGAAATCGATATCATAGCCATCCTTTAAAAACGAGAAATGACCAACAAAGCGGATAGGCAACGAGTTAATCATCAGGTTGTTTTCGTCAAAAATCAAATTCAAAGAGTTGGTATTCACCTTGGTGATCAGCCTGGCATTTATTTTTTTCTTTAACAGATAAGGCGTATTGGCATAGTAAACGTCCATTTGATCGATCGAAAGATTACTCTTCAAATCAAAAATGGCATTGCTTAAATCGCCTTTTCCGGTATAATTGAGGCCTTGTGTACGGATAATCATCGGGATAGACTTATCGCTGTAGGTAAGGTTACTGTTGTTGATAAAAATGCCCTCAATTTTTATGGCTGTTGCACTTTCCTCCTTCGGTGCATCGTTTTCTTTTTTGCTTTCGTAAACGTTGTAATTGGCATGGCCTTTTTCATCGGTAAGGATGTTTATGCGTGCATCATCGAGGTAAAACTCATCAATTTTAACCTGTTTGGAAAATATCGAAAGCAGGTTAATGCCCAGCGCCAGCTTTTTGGTATAAATAAGCGTATCCTGCTCGAAGGGGGCCGATCCTTTCAGTAAAAACTCGTTTAGGTTTAAGGTTAACGAAGGGAAATGGTTGAAAAAAGAAATATTGGTACTTTGAAACTTTACTTCGCCTTTTATGTTTTTATTAATGATTTGGGTAATCTCTTTATTAATGGTTTGTGGGATTAAATAAGGGATAATAAATAAAAGCGCCAATAATGCCGCAAGCGTTATGGCCGAGATTTTTAAGAACTTTTTCAAGATATTAATATAAAGGGAGTTTCGGTTGCAAAGATACGTTTTAGATGAATTAGGAATAAAGATTTAACATTTTTTGTTTTACTGAATTTTTTAATACCTTTGTTCTGTAATAATAAAAGTTACAGTATGAATAGCAGTCATTTTTCCATATCGCTTCACATTTTAACACTCCTCGATAAGGTGAATGGACAGCTATTGAATTCTGAATACATTGCCGGAAGCATTAATTGTAATCCTGTTTTGGTGCGTAAAGAGCTGGCCAACCTACATAAACATGGCTTTGTACAAAGTAAAGAAGGGAAGGGGGGCGGTTCTACCCTGGCTAAAAAACCTGCTGATATTAATTTGGGTGAAGTGTATAAGGCAGTTAAACAGAAAGGTTTGCTCGGCGAAAGCAAAAATGAACCCAATCCCGATTGCCCGGTAGGAAAACAAATTACCAGGCAATTAACACAGTTGTATAGCGATGCTGAAAACGCGCTGATTAAAGATCTTTCGTTAAAAACCTTAAAAGATTTTAGTATGGGATTTGATTAAAAAAAATTTAAGCATAACTGTAATAAAAAATGTTTCAGTTTTCAGTTTACAGTTGTATCGAGCGATTGAGTATGAACCATTAACTAATAAACAAAATAATAAACAATAAGCAGAGCGGAAGGTTTCCAAAAAGCAGTGTAATCAACCCATCTGTGTAATCATTTAATAATATGAAAGTAGCATTAATAGGAGCCTCAGGATTTGTAGGCAAAGCCATTTTAAAAGAATTGGTAAATCGTGGATATGAAGTAACAGCCATTGCCCGTGATACGGACAAGATCGAAAGTTCGGATGAAAAAGTAACGAAAGTAGCCGCGGATGTACTAGATACCGAAAAATTAGCTGCAGCTTTAAGCGGTACCGATGCAGTAGTAAGTGCATTTAATGCCGGCTGGACAAACCCTAACCTATACAACGATACGGTTAAAGGTGCGGAAGCCATTCAGGCAGCGGTTAAAGCCTCGGGTGTTAAGCGCTATATCTTTATTGGTGGGGCAGGTACTTTGCAGATTGATGGGCACCAGATTGTGGATGGTCCGAATTTCCCGGCCGAATTTAAGCCAGGTGCATCGGCAGTGCGCGATTATTTCAATACACTAAAACAAGAAACTGAACTAGACTGGTTATTTTTTAGTCCGGCTATAGAAATGCACCAGGGGATTACCACAGGCCGCACAGGTGAATACCGTTTAGGTAAAACAAGTCCGGTGTTTAACGAAGCTGGCCGTTCTATTCTTTCGGTAGAAGATCTGGCCATTGTAATTGTTGATGAGCTGGAAAATAACGCGCATCACCAGGAGCAGTTTACAGCAGCGTACTAAGGGAGGGATGATGGAAGATGGATGATGGAGAACATTTCTTCTTCCATCTTCCATATTTTTTACATTTTCCATATTTTACTTATCTTCGTGGCATGTATCGCTTAATTAAACCAATATTCTTCAAGTTTGACCCCGAAAATGTACATTATTTTGTAGTAAAGCGGTTAAAATGGTTTAATGATAAATTTCCTTTGGGCAAAACCATCATTCGCAGCAGCTTTGATTTTAATGTTAAAGGTCTTGAACGTGAGGTTTTTGGGATTAAATTCCGGAATCCTGTTGGTTTAGCTGCCGGATTTGATAAAAATGGCGAATACGTAGAACCCTTAAGTAATTTGGGTTTTGGTTTTATTGAAGTGGGAACGGTAACCCCGATGCCACAACCCGGAAACGATAAGCCGCGGATGTTCCGTTTGCCGAATGATGAAGCTTTGATTAACCGCATGGGTTTCAACAATAAAGGAGTAGATGTGATGGCTGAGCGTTTACGTTTGCTAAAAGATAAACATCCTGATATTGTTGTAGGCGGTAACATTGGTAAAAATAAAGCCACGCCAAACGAAGATGCAGTTAGTGATTACATTAAATGTTTCGACAGGCTTTTTGATGTGGTAGATTATTTTGTGGTGAATGTAAGCTCGCCTAATACACCGGGCCTGCGCGAATTGCAGGAGAAAGAGCCATTAAAAAATATCCTCAATACTTTGCAGCAGCGCAATCATAAAAACAATATTTCGCGTCCGATACTACTGAAAATTGCACCAGATTTAACCGATGCTCAACTGGACGATATTATAGAAATCGTTGCTGAAACCAAAATTGCCGGAATTATTGCCACCAATACGACTATTAGTCGCGAAAACCTGGCTACAGAGCAAGTTTTGGCTGGAGAAACCGGCGGTTTGAGTGGTAAACCTGTAAAAGTTCGCTCAACTGAGGTAATCAGATATCTTTCAGAAAAATCAAATAAAGCTTTCCCGATTATTGGGGTAGGAGGTATTCATTCGGCTAAAGATGCACAAGAGAAACTGGATGCAGGTGCCAGCCTGGTTCAGTTATACACTGGTTTTATTTACGAAGGACCTGGGCTCATTAAAAGTATTTGTAAAGCATTGGTAAATGTTAAAGCGTTAAGTTAATCGCAGGGTAACTTACCCCGCTTACATACTTTAGAACGAAATCAAAAAAAACATTTTTGCTTTCAAAAATCTGCTAATATTTTAATATCACTGATTTCAAGTACCTGTTTGGAATAACCTTTTTCTACTGCGTTTATCATGGCTTTGCCAACCTGCTTAAGGGTTAGCGATTGCCTGGGTAGTAATAACGGAAACAGGAAAATAAGCGGCTTAAAAATAGCTTTTACATTTTTCTGTTGTTTAAAGGGTTTCATAAAGCCCGGGCGGAAATTGTATTGTGCTTTAAACGGTAGTTTCATTAACGCATTCTCTGTTTTTCCTTTTACACGTGCCCACATTACTTTGCCTTTTTCTGTACTGTCGGTATGGCCGCCCGAAACAAAATTAAAAACCATTGCTGGGTTAAGCTGAAGCAACTTTTCGGCAAAAGCCAGAGTGGTATCGTAAGTAATGAAATGATATTGTTCCTCTTTCATGCCAACCGAGCTGATTCCTGCACAGTAAAAACAGGCATCATAATCGGTTAGCTGGTCTTCAAATCCATCCAGTTTCATGAAATCAGCTATAAGAAGTTCTTTTAATTTAGGGTGCTGTATATCGTAATGCCTGCGGTTTATAATTAACACCTCTTTTATCGCATTATTTTCTAAACATTCGAACAGAACGCCTTCGCCTACCATTCCGGTGGCACCTGTAATAATTACTTTCATTTTTGTAGCAGATAGTTTTATGCTGTTAACTGTCAGTTTTTTTCTTTTTCTCGCGCTTTTGGACTGAAATTGATTTAACAATGGTTTGCCCGTGCTTTATATGTTTTTTGTCCTTGACTTTTGCTTCGGCATTGAGGTATGCCTCGTTCATCAGATTTTGGATGTAGGCCTGAGGGAAACTATTTTTATCTGCTACCAAAATATAACGGTATTGATTCCCTTTTCCTAAAAGAATGTTGTTGGGATCAGTAAGTTCGCTGCCCCAATAAAACCCGAAGTGAATATTTTTACTCGTTCTTCCAACTGCAATTGAGCAGAATGTATGCCCAACCTTATCTGTTGGCGACCATCCAAAGGCTACTGCATTATAATTATCGTAAATCAGCTCATTGGTTTGCGGGTAAAGTTCCCAAACAAAATTGCGTAGCCACATTACCAGTGTGGTAATATCTTCACCAAATGGCTTTAAAAATATTAGCAGGTCTTTAGTTTGTTCTTTACTCATGCCTTTAAGTATTAGTTGTATTTACGAGGCTGTAGTACAATTTTATCCCTGTCGTCGCACCATCTCATTAATCCATATTGGAGCAAAGGGAGAGGTGCAGCCTTTAGAAACCGGGTAATCGCGGTAAATGCCCAGCTTTTCACCTATCGCTAACGCGCGTTCGCGGTAAGCAGGATGATTAATGCCGGTTTGTGCTAAAGCGGTATTCATGGTCCACTGAACTTCTGGTGCTTCATTAGCCATTTCGCTTTCAATGCGGGTAAGGATAGCAGCAATGTCGATCCCTTCTGGCGCTCTGGCAATGCGGCCACTGGTTAAACTCCAGCCGGCACGGGCCAGCATCTTATCGCCCGAGTTCATCCATTTTTGGCGGAATTGCTCTTTGTCAGGATATTCTTTAACTACGTAATTATAAAACCAGTCGGCTGCCCAGGCAAATTGTTCTGATGCAACCATTTTCTCTATTTCAACTGCGGATAATTCCTTTGGATTAAGAATCAAAATGGCCAGCATCCTTGCATCTATGTTTTCGGTTTCCCAAAGTTCGAGTGCCAGGGCGTGGTTGGTTTTAATCTTTTTGGCGAGGGTTCTGATATCGCCCATTTTTACACCATAAAGATTTTCGCGTGCGCCATTTTTAATGTGTTGTTTGCGTACTTTTTCGTCGGCAAGAGATTCGAGCTGTTTTAATATTTCTTTAAGGTTCATGTTTAGTGAAAATGCTGGTCTTATAAAGTTAAGATTTTTAACACTGAATGGGCAGGAAAAGCGAAGAAACTATTAGGGATACGGTATTGGCGGAGTGGATAAAGATCAATACAAATGATATGCAATAACCATATAAGAATTGTAAGGCCATTAAAGCTTAAATGAGCTGATATGGCTTACATGGTTAATAATAATTGGTGTTACCATACATTAGAAAATATAAAGCACAAAAAAAAGCATCCTTTGATCAGAAGGATGCTTTAATTTTTTTTGTTTCTAAAAACTATTTTGCCAAAGCAGCTAAAACAGCATTGTTTTTAGCTAATTGATCGTTTTTAGGTTGTGCAGAACGGCTTCCTAACTCGATGTTAGTTGCTCTTTTTAAAAATGCTACCTCTTGGTGAGCTGTATTTTTATTTCTTCTGTCTTTTCTTTTTAATCTGGTAACTGCCATGGTATTAACCTTTTATTATTTTATTTGTACAAATGGAGGTCGAGAGCGGATTCGAACCGCTGTAGAAGGTTTTGCAGACCTCTGCCTAGCCACTCGGCCACTCGACCTTAAATTCAAGGCTGCAAAAATAGCAATTATTAGTTAGCCCGCAAATATTATCTTAAATATTATCCATTTTAATTCCGAACTCGCACTAATTCAGCACAAAAGATTGCAGCACTCACGGCTACATTTAGCGATTCGGCTTCGCCAACACGTGGTATAGTTACCGGTTTGCTTATCTTTTCGATTACTTCGGCTGATATTCCCTTGCCTTCGTTGCCCAAAACAATCAATCCCTCATTGCCCCATTGGGTGTGGTAAATCGATTCGCCATCTAACAAAGCACCAAAAACAGGTAAAGTATTATTAGCTAATAATGCGGGCAGATCTTCTTCGTAAATATTTACTCTGGCCAGCGAGCCCATGGTAGCCTGTACTGTTTTGGGGTTAAAAACCTCTACACAGTCTTTTGAGCAAATGATATTGTTGAAGCCAAACCAATCGGCCGTACGGATAATGGTGCCCATGTTACCCGGATCCTGAACACCGTCTAAAACCAAAGTAAACTGTTTTTTTAAATCGTTGCTGTTTAGCGTCTTGTTTTTGGGGATATGAACGAGCGCTAAAAAACCTTGCGGGGTTTGCAGCGTACTAATCTTGTCTAATTCAGCGTTGTTTACTTCAAATAAGTTTATATTTGCGGGTAATTTGGGTAACAAATTGTATTGTTCGCTGTTATAAAATATAGTATGAATGTGGTAGCTTGACCGGAAAAACTCCTGGATGGATTTTATGCCTTCAACAATAAATAAACCATGTTCTTTACGGTACTTTTTTTGATGTAACGACTTTATAAAACTAATCTGTGATTTTGAAAGCATACCAATACTTAATGAATTTTAAACTGAAAAGTACTGCAATATTACTATTTATTATTCTTTTAATTCAAGCCTGTTCATCAACCAGGTACATTCCCGACTACCAATCGATTGTTAAAAAGGTAAGAATAGATAGCGTTGACGCCAAATTTGAAGAGCAGGCATACAATTACGTTCAGAAAGATATCAGGCCGGCATCCAAGCTGAGTATTAATGTACCCCTGTACAATTTGTTCAATACCAAAGATGGTCGCTATAAAACCAACGACATTAAGCCTTTTGGTTCTCCGCCTGCAATTCTGGACAGTACCCTGGTTGAAATTTCGAGAACACAGATTCAAAAATTTTTAAAAAGTAAAGGGTATCGTCAGGCTGAGGTTAATGCCGCCATTAATGTGGCCAATAAAAAAGCCGAAATTGTATTCAGCGCCAAACCAGGGCCAGCCTATGTTATCCAAAGCATAAGCGATTCTATTCCCAATGTTAATATCAGGAATCTCTACGAATCGAATAAAGCAAAAATTACCCATTTGCATAAAGGCATGCAGTACGATGAAGATTCGTTAACCTACGAAAGAGAGCAGATTTACCGGATCATGAAAGAAAATGGCTATTTCTATTTCTTAAGGCCTTACGTTACTTTCGATGTTTTTGGAGCCGAACCCAGTTCTAAAACCAATAAAATCGATTTGAATTTAAATGTAGCCGATCCGGATAATGGTAGTCATAAGCAGTTTAATATTGGTTATACGCACATGATTATTGCGCCAAATCCTGATGGATTTCCTGATTCGGTAAGATATAAACTCAGTAAGGATACGCTAAACGGGATTATTTTTACCGATTTTTCTAAACGGTACAGAAGAAATCCGATTGTGAGGTACGATTTTCTTAAACAAGGTGACCTTTATGATATCCGCAACGAAAACCTCACTTACGACCGTTTGTACGAGCTGAATGTTTTTAAAAATGTTAAAATAGATTATTTCAGGAGAGACAGCACTTCTAATAAAATCAATACGGTAATTCAGCTTATTCCCCAAAAGGTAATGAGCAACCGGGTAGAAGGAGAGGTGCCTTTCAACGGCGGAACGGTTGGCTTTACCATTGGAAATACCTATACCAATAACAATATTTTCAGGGGTGCCGAAAGGTTCGAACTTCAGGTTAAAGGTGGTTTACAGTCCCGTATTGGCAACGGCGCTAAGGTTTTCAGCGATATTTATCAGCGCGATTTCTCAATTAGTGCCAGTATTTCGGTGCCAAGGTTAATGATTCCGTTCTATAATCCGGTTTTAGGAGGCAATGGAATGCCGCATACCACTTTTGCCACCAGTTACATTTATGCTTTGCAAAAAGACGTTTCTGTGCGGAGAATTTTCATCAATTCGATTACCTACGATTGGTTTGAAACTAAATCTAAACTGCACTCATTTACGCCCTTAAATTTTGAGTACCGCTTTGGAAACCTTGATCCAAATGTTGATTCCGCTACGGTAATCAATAATATTTACTATTCAACGCTATTAAACCGGAAGGATTTAACTTTAGGTATGAAGTATACCTATACGCTAAATGCCGATAAGCTAAATCAATACCGCACATTTGTGTATTTGAGGGCAGGAATGGATATTGCGGGTAACTTGCTGCAAGGAGTATCTAGGTTAACGGGTGCTAAGCACGATCCGGCCAATGGCGATCCTGCGAAGATTTTAGGTTTGCCATTCAACCAATATATGCGGCCAGAAGTAGATATCAGATGGTATAAACATCTGGGAGGAGACCGGCAGTTTATTGCGCGTTTAAATACCGGAGTAGCTTATGCTTATGGTAACTCTGTACTAAATGGTATTCCTTTCGAAAAGCAGTTTTTTGCAGGAGGATCGAACGGGATCAGGGCCTGGCAGGCCAGAACTTTAGGCCCGGGTAATTATAACAGAGAGGTAATTGCCAGCAATGAATTGCGCAAGGCATTTTTCGGACTGGATCAATTGGGTACTATGCGGATTGAAACCAATTTTGAATATCGGTTTACCGTTGCCCGAAACTTTTTTGGTGCCACTTTAAAGGGCGCTGCATTTCTGGATGCGGGTAACGTATGGAGTATTCGCAAAAACGAATCAATCAGCGCCGGAGTTCCTGAATTGGATGAACTGACCATCTTTAGGTTAAATAAACTCGCTAAACAAATTGCAATTGGTACAGGGGTTGGCTTACGCTATGATGTGCAATATTTTGTTTTCAGGTTTGATGTTGGTTTAAAGCTTAAAGACCCACAGTTTACCGGATCGGAGCAATGGGTAATTGGTAAATTTTTATCGGGTGCGCGCGATTTTAAAAACGCATATAACTTAACCCATGCTCCCGATACTTACCGCTTTTTACAATATAACTTTGGAATCGGTATGCCGTTCTAATTAATCGAACAGGCTTGGTGTTTTAGGTTTACCGGCAACATTTTGAAAGGCAAATTCCTTATAAGGTTGCCACCTTTTATCTATGTGTTTGTAAACTGAAAAGGAAGATACCTGAAATTCCCTTTTTAATTTACGGTCTTTAAAATCGGTTAAAATCTCCTTAAAAACCGGAGGTTTCAGATCTCTGAAAGCCAGGGTTAAATGCGGGTTAAACTTATTGCTGTCTTTTTTATCCAGGAGCTTTAACGGGACTAATTCTTTTCTGATTTGTTTTTCGAGGTTCATGATACCCTCATTTCGTTCCACATCGATATAAAAAGTATGTTCGGGAAAAGCATTAAAGTTTTTTAAAACCTGGTTAAAGGGAGTAATGAAAGAAGCTGCTTCAAGCGCATTGAAAAACCTTTTTTCTGCTTCTTGTGATGACAGTTTTACCGGGGGATATAGCGTAATGTGTGCCGGACGTTTTAACGATTCGTGTACATTAAATTTATCCGAAATATAATTCCTGATCTCATCAATATCTTCTACAACAGATACCGGAGGCACTAAACATACTAAAAAAAGATTTTCCATAGCGGTAAATTTACTAAAAAAATTAGTAAAAAAAAACCAAGCGATGGATAATGTCGCTAGAAACGACTGGTTATTAATACGCTCGTTAGAAACAAGTGTAAGAATGTTTAAGGGATTGTAAATAACTGTCAGCTGGTAACAGCAGACAGCACGGATTTATCAAATCAGGTTCTTTAAACCATCAAAAATACTTTCGAAAAAAGTAGAAAGGTTGAGGCCATTGCTGTGGTTAAAATACACAAATATTAAAAAGGCGACCACCACAAAAATGATGAGCTTGCGGAAAGCGAAGGCGATAATAATCAGCGCAATGGGGATAATGAAAAGCCACAAGCTGCTAATGGCGTAGGGGCTTAAATCACTATCTTTTTTAAATACATAAACAAGTTTGCTATGGGTGCCCGAATCGTTTTGATGTTTAATGTAAACAAAGGTAGATTTATCAATGGGGAGGGGCAGTACAGCTATCCCATCATTAAACTTTAAAACCTGAGTAAAGCCACTTACACTAAAGGTATAAATGCCATTAATGTTTTCGTTGGGGTTATTTAACGAATCGGCGGCTATAATGGCCAGTTTGTTGTTTTTGAGCAGATTTTCTTTAACCAGAAAATTATTGATGGCAGCGGTTTGCGCCTGGCCTAAAAAACCAATTAAACATAAGGAAAGCAAGAGTAAGATTCGTTTCATTCGATAGAACGTTTATTGTAAATTAAATAACCGATATGCAATAATACACCATTTCTTTTAACTGCATCATTATATAAATTATAACTTAAACTTACAGGCCCCAATGGAGAGTGATATACCAGGCCCGCAGTGCCCGCATAACGGACTTTTGTAATGGCCTTTGCATATTCTACCTCCTGAAAACCGTTTAGTACGTATTCTTTATGGGGTAAAAATAAATAACCTTCCAATCTAAAATCAAGATTTTTTTTCACATTGTAGATATTTTTTATGCCGCCTGCAGCATAAGTTTTTGCCCTGAATTTATCCAGGAATAAAGAGCGGCTATCTTGCAGCGGATAAAATGCTGGTGCAACCAACAGAGTAGAATAATAGTTGCTGAACAAAGGCTGATTGGAAATTACACCCTCAACGATATAACCTAGTGTATATTTTTTGAGGTGAAGGAAGTAATTTTCCTGTCTTAGCTTAATGCTCCCCCAATGGTGAAGCTGGCTGCTGCCTGGTATTTTAACAAAACCAGGCGTGTTGCGAAGTATATTACCTGGATTATAGTTTTCGCGCCCGGTGGTGTAATTAAAGCTGAGTGAGAAGCTTTGTCCGTTGGTGGCATATTGTTTTCGGTTAAGCGAGTTTTTCTCGAAATTTAAAGAGCCCCTGAAACCGTTAAAGGTGGTTTGATCTAACAAATCGCCAACTGCAAAAGTATTGTTGGGGCTATACCTGTCGTTATTGTTGATGAAGGTAGAATGCAGTACAATTTTGGTGTTGTAATTTAAGGGCATACCCACCATTAAATCAATTTTGCGGTCTGATTGCTCGATGTAAATCGGGCGTGGGTTTTCGATAAAAATCTGACTGGTGTTGTAGTAATTCCAGTGGTTGTAAGTAAGTTCCCCGGCTAAAAATAAGGGTAGTTTTGTTGGGTAATCTACGCGGCCGTTAACTTGTACCGATTCGTAAAAGCGGCCTGAATAAAAACTGGTTCCAAACGTGTACGATTTACGGTTGAGGTAATTATACTCTGCACCGAGAAAAACATTGCTGATGGGCCTGGTTGAAATGTTACCGCCCAATTCGAGTTTGAAGCTCTTTTTAGGTTGAGCCACTACTTCGAAAGTGTAACTATCTGTTGCCGGCTGATAGGAAATTTTGGGATACACCGTTTCAAAAGTTTGATCGGCCACCAGTTTGTAGTAACCGCGTTTAATGTCTTTTAAATCGAAGGTAGCTTTGTCGCTTTTAAAAAGCCGCTCCACGTATTTTTTTTGCTGGTTATTTACACCCGAAACAATGATGTTGCTAAATTTCAGGTCTGGCTTTCTGGCATTAAATTTTTCTCTCCGTCTGGCCAGTTCTTCATCGTTTACCCGGCGACTAATTAATGCTTTAATGCGTGGCATATCGGCCATGGTGGCATCGTAACCTTTTTTAATCAGTTCTGCTACCGGTGCAAAATTGGTTACGCTATAGCCGGCCAAATTAGGTTGAATATAAACACCATTTTTACCAATCATGGTCGAATCTGATTTAGACAGGAACATATATACCAAAAACCGGTTCATTAAGCGATCGTCGATATTTTTTGGGTATTCGTTATAGGTTTTAGACGAAACATTGGCACCGATTACAAAGTCGGGTTTAAAATCCCTTTCCATCACATCGGCGGGGAAGTTGTTATATAATCCACCATCAAACACATATTTGCCATCTAATTTAATGGGCCGGTATATAATGGGCACGGTCATAGTTGCCCTTACGGCTTCGGCCAAACTGCCTTTATTAACCGTGATGCTTTTTTGCGAAAGCACATCGGCAACCATACAGCGGTAAGGAACAAAGAGGTTGTCGAAATTATCTTTAGAAACCGCCGAAGCCTGCGAAAACAACTCGAGAAAGGCAAAATTTAAAGGAATATCGTTAATCAGGTTAGAGCGGAAACTAAAATGAAAGCCGGTATCGATAGCCACTTTAGCCGTTAGCATCGATGCATTTGGAGCCCTTTTTTGAAAGTAAAAAGTATAATCGCTGGTATAACGGCCGTTTACCCAGTTCTGAAAATCATTGCTGAGGGCAATCTCTTCTATTTGCGAGGGACTATAGCCCGAAGCATACATGGCACCTACAATCCCACCCATCGAAGTTCCGGTGATGTAATCAATGGGGATATGGTTTTCTTCAAGTGCCTTAAGTGTACCGATATGCGCGAGGCCTTTGGCCCCCCCGCCACTAAACACAAGACCAACCTTTTGCGCACGTAATTGGTTACAGCACAGTACGAAGAGTATCAGCAAAAATCGTTTAAAAGTTACCACATCTAAAAATAGGGTTTTCTTTTAAATTAATTCAATATGAGGATGTTGTAGGTTAAAAATGATGCAAAACTTACCCAAAGGATATAAGGAATAAAAATCAGGCCTGCCCATTTATCTATTTTGTAAAATGTAAGGGCGTTTATCACAATAACGATGAGCAGCAAAATAATTTCGGCCAGGGCAAAACCAATTTCATGCAGGTAAAAGAAAATGAACGACCAGGCCAGGTTTAAGATCAGCTGGATAAAGTATATAGCTACTGTGCGGGGAAAATGTAGAATGCGATCGCGTTTTATCCACACCAGGTATGCGGCAATGCCGATAAGGATGTAAAGTGTAGTCCAAACGGGGGCAAAGAGCCAGTTTGGTGGATTAAATGAAGGTTTGTTTAGTGTTGGGTACCAGGTTTTAACTGATTGTGCTGTTGCCCAGCCACCTAAAGCACCAACACCTAAGGTAATGGCTATATTAATGATGAAAGCAAGAGGTTTAAATTTCATGGGATAATTTTCAGTTTAAACAACATTTAGTACTAAATGTTTCTGTTCCGGGCATAAAAAAAGCCTCCGGGATTAAAACCAGGAGGCAATACTTATAATTGTTTTAGACGGCTTATTTTGCTAATCCATTTGTGGTGTGCTTGTTCCAGTTGCCGAAAGCATTTTTAGCAGAAGCTTTAGCTGTGCTTAACTGTACATCGCCGGCAATGGTTAAAAAGGTTTTTTCAGGAGAAATCTGGTTGTAAAAGCTTTGTACATCTGCTAATGTTAAAGCGTTGATTGATTTTTCATTTACGGTTTGGTCGTAATCGTAATCCTGCAGTTTTAAGCTGGTAATCAGTTTTGCTTTGGCTGTGTTGAAAGTTTTCTGATCTAAAGTTGCATTTTGGATCAATGCTGCCATTTTTGCCAGGTCTTGCTCCAGGTCAGAATTTGTTGTAGCCAATTTTCCACTGTTATCTTTAAAGCTAATGTTCGCGTTTTTGGCAACACTTTCGTTCAGCACAGCGTTTAATAATTCTACCACACCATCTTTTTTGCCTTCAAAAGCTTTTGCATCTAAAGTAAAGCTCGAATAAGCTTTTGGCGATTTGTCATTTTCAGAAATAATGATGTTCATCCCGTTTTTAAGTTTGTAGCCAACAGGCTCTTTAAAATTCTGGGCTTTTGCATTATAAACCGATAGGAGAGCTAGCGTTGAAAGTGCAATTGTTTTAATGGTGTTCATTTTATTTTTTTTATTTTTTATGATTTACGAATTGTTTAAATGTTGAACAAAATTACGGTAGTTGGCTTTATTCGGCTATGTCCAGGCGGTAGAAAGGCAAAAAACCTAGACGAACGGGCGTATATACGAGACGAAACGGGAGACAGATTTCTACAAATATATATTTTATTCATTTTGTTCATTGTTTATTCATAAAAAATATTGCTATCGGTTATGCTTAGTTTTATTCGTGACGCTAATCTGATAGATATGAATTGTTTAATCGTTGATGACCACGAAATAGCCAGGCGTACAGTGAGCCACCTCCTGCAGATTGAACAATCGTTGAAACTCATTGCGGTATGTGAAAATGCTACCGAAGCCTACCGTAATCTCGCTATTCACAAAATAGACTTACTGTTGCTCGATATCGAAATGCCAGGCATATCGGGTATTGAACTGGTTAAAGGTTTGGGAGAGACAAGACCGCTGATCATATTTATTAGCGCGAAGAAAGATTATGCAGCTGCAGCGTTTGATTTAAACGTTGTCGATTTTATTACCAAACCCGTAACACCCGACCGCTTTTTAATGGCGATTAATAAAGCAAAGGAGATTTACAATGTTAGTAACCTGCTTTTAGATAATAGGCAGGATGATTTTGTTTTTATCCGTGATGCCGGCTTGATCAGGCGTTTGAACCTTGATGAAATTAATTATCTCGAAGCAAAAGGCGATTACGTAAAGATTTATCAGAATGAAAAAACCTACGCTGTTCGTTCTTCATTAAAATCAATCGAAGAAAAACTGCCGGGTAAAACTTTTATTCGGGTGCACCGCTCATTTATTGTTAACATTGGAAGAATAGACACGATGGAGGGCAATACTTTGGTTATGCATAAAAATTTTGTGCCGATAGCTGATGCCTATAAAACCATTTTAAATAATAGAATGCAAATACTTTAAAAAGCCATTGATGACAGCTAATCGTGAAAAAGATAAGGTTACGCATACCAGTATTGATGTTTTAATTATTTGCAGGGAGGTTGCCGCGCAAAAAGAACTTACCAGTTGCCTTAGCGAATTTGATGTGAGTTTTAAAGTAGTCACGAGCGAAAATACTGCTTTGCTTAATTTAAACGATTGTATTTTTAAACTGGTAATGGCAGACGTGGAAATACTTGAAAGTGGTGAATTTAACCTGCTACATCAAATACGCCAGAATTTACTGCTTAACATACCCATTGTGGCCATTCTTCCGCACCATGCAGAAGCCCTACAAGCAAAATGTTTTAATGCGGGCATCAGTGGCTGCTTTACCAGGCCCATTTCAAAAATAGAAGTAATGGGGATATTAACCCAGTTTTTATCAAAAGAAACAGACCTGATTAATGGGGACAGGCGCAAGATTAAGTTTGAAATTATTGATTTAACTTACCTGAAAGAGGTGAGCATGGGAGATGCAGGTTTTGAACAGGAGATGGCCACTAAGTTTATTGCCATAATTGTGGATGATTTGGAAGCATTAAACGAAGCTTTGGCTGCAAGTAATTACAAACAGCTTAGACGGGTAGCCCATCAAATGCTCACTACCATTTCAGTAATGGGGCTGGGTTCTAAAATAAGTAGCAACCTTCGTTCTATCGAATTCGATGATTTAAGTGAAGAGCAGTTAAGCCAGCAGGTACAATTGGTTACTGCAATCTGCACAAAGGCCAAAGAAGAAGTGCTGACATTTTTAAAGGCTTAAAATACCGCTTATCTTTTCTCTGGCCCTTCTCTTAATTAAGCATATTGATGATCAGGATTTAATCTGAACCTTTTATCGCCAATAAAGTCTTTTATTTCCCTGATTGTTTCTTCTGGCTCGCTGATGTGCGGAAAATGGCCTGTAGCTTTCATTACCACCAAAAAGTTATCAGGCGTATTTTTATGGATATATTCACCGGCAGTTAGCGGGGCCATTATATCGTGCGAACTTTGTAATGTAAGGCTCGGGATTTTTAGTTTTCTCAAATTATCCCGGCAATCGGTTTTAAAGGTAGCCATGGCAAAGGCTAAAGCTACGCTGGGTTCGGTAGATTCAAAACACTCCTGTAAAAACTCGGCAAGCTCAGGCTGCGATGGCTTATCCATTACCACTGGTGCGAGTGCTTTGCTCCACCCCACATAATCTGCGGCAATGTGTTCGAAAATCGTTTCAATATCTTCGGTGTTAAACCCACCGATGTAATCCCTGTCATTCAGGTACCTGGGTGATGGGCCAATAAATACCAGTTTTTTAAAGGCTTCGGGCATTTGTAAGGCAGCAATCATACCAATCATGCTGCTAACTGAATGGCCAATAAAGATAATATCTCTCAATTCGAGTGCTTCAATGATATCAATCACATCACAGGCATAGCCTTCTAAAGTGGCATATTTTCGCTTGTCGTATTGGCTCATATCTGAATCGCCTGAGCCTACATAATCGAATAATACAACTTTATAGTCGTTAAGGAATGCATCGGTTACGAATTTCCAGGAACTTTGGTCGCAACCAAATCCGTGGGCAAATATGATCACCTGGCTACCTTCGCCAAGGATTTTTACGTTATTTCTGATGAGCGTGGGATGCAAAATAGTTTGGTTTTTAATGTTTCATTAAGATAAACAATGTTATCTGATTTTTCCAAAAAAAAGAAATAATGAACAATATGTAACGATAATGCATGAACATGCTATAATTTATTTGTAATCATTATCTTGCCTTACTAAAACGATTAACCAAATATGAAGAACAATATTGTTATCTTGCTTATGCTCTGCTTTTCAGCTTTTTATGCGAAAGGACAGGTTAGTTTTAAATCATTCAAAAATAACGGAGCTACGGCTGTTTCCAATAAAAAGGAACTGGTTTTAACCTGGCCGGTTGGAAAAGGGGATATAGGAAAAATAGTTTTAAACCTCGAGAATACCCAACCGTTGTTTAGCAGTTTGCAGTTGGGGAAAAGGGGAGCTTTAAAAGAAATTGCAGCGAACCTCGATCCGGCATTTGTATTGAGGGTAGGCAAACGTACTTTAAGCCCTTCGAGCGGGGGCTGGGATGTGTTTTTTGACCGCGTACCTACACGACCATATACTACCAGCGCTGTAAAATTTGAAAAGGGAGCAGCCAGCGTCAGCACTCAGGGTAGCCAAACCATAATTAAAATAGCGGGCCTAAGTGCCGAAACTTTTAAGGGTGCTTTAGAAATTACGTTATACAATGGGAGTCCGTTGTTTAATGTTGCTGCGGTAGTTTCTACTGCAAAAGATTCAACAGCAATTTTGTACGATGCTGGTCTGGTTAATAAAAAAGACATGTGGGCTAATATCGCATGGTCGGATGTGAAAGGACAGCTTCAGGCTGAGAAAGCCGTTGAAACAGATGCGGCTAAAAACTTAGAAGTAAAATACCGTACGGTAATCGGAGAAAATAAGGCTGGTAGTTTGGCTTTGTTTCCGGCTCCGCACCAATATTTTTATCCCCTGGATGAAGCCTTCAATCTTAAATTTACCTGGAAGGGCAGTAATTATTTAAATCTGATTCCAGGTTTTGGTATTGGTATCCGTCAGGATCCTTTGGGGGATAAGCGTTATGTGCCCTGGTTTAATGCGCCACCAAATACACAACAGCGCCTTAATTTTTTCTGTTTATTGAGCACTGGCAAAGCAGGTGCGGTTTTGGATGAAGTTAAAAAGTTTACACATAACGATTCCTATGTTCCGTTGGCAGGTTACAAAACCATGGCCAGTCATTTTCACAATGAATTTATTTCGGATGTGGTACTTAGCGGGAAGCCTGTACCAGAAAAGCCTGAATTTGTTGAGGTGCTTAAAAAATCGGGATTAAATATTGTTAAGCTGGCCGAGTTTCACGGACCAGGCCACCCAAAAGGACCAGATTCTATCCGTTTAAAAGAACTGGATGCGTTGTTTAAACAAACCAAACGATTATCTGATCCCAATTTTTTACTGTTACCTGGCGAAGAAGCCAATAATTTTTATGGCGGGCATTGGCTGGCCTTTTTCCCTAAGCCGGTTTATTGGATCATGTCGAGGAAAAGCGATAAACCTTTCGAGAGCAACGATCCAACCTATGGAAAAGTTTACCGGATTAATGATAAAGCCGAAATGCTGAAACTGCTGGAACAGGAAAAGGGTTTAGCCTGGACGGCGCATGCCAGAACGAAAGCATCAACAGGTTATCCGGATAAATATAAGGATGAAGATTTTTTTAAGTCAGAAACCTTTTTGGGCGCTGCATGGAAAGCTATTCCTGCTGATCTTTCATTGCCAACATTAAGTAAAAGGGTATTGAACCTGATGGATGATATGGCTAACTGGGGAATGAAGAAACATGTAATTTCTGAAGCTGATATATTTACCATTACTGAGCAAAACGAAATGTATGCGCATTTAAACGTGAATTATTTACAGCTGGATAAGGTGCCGAATTATGCCGATGGATGGCAGCCGGTATTGGATGTGATGCGACAGGGGAAGTTTTTTGTTTCTTCGGGAGAAGTATTAATCCCGGCATTCAACATTAATGGGAAGGGTGCGGGAGAAATTTTGAAAACTGATGCTACCGGTAAAGCCAGCGTTAATATGCAGTTGAAATGGACTTTTCCTTTAAGCTTTGTAGAGATTGTATCGGGCGATGGGCAAAAGGTTTACCGTAACCGGATTAATTTAAATACTACGCAGGCATTTGGTCAAAAAGATTTCAAATGGCCGGTTAACTTAAAAGGCCGTAAATGGGTAAGGGTAGAAGCCTGGGATATTGCAACAAACGGAGCTTTTACACAGATGGTGTGGTTGGAGTAACAATTATTATCGTCCCGATTTGCAATCGGGATGTATGAGCATGGCGATTTTATCGCCGGTTGATGATCTAATTTGCATTAGAAATGCACTTCTCGTTAATGTCATTTATATTGATTTTTTTTGCCGACCTCCATGGACTTGCCTCAGCTCGGTAGTTGATCAATTGCGCATTACAAATGCACTTCTCATTAATCCTCGTTACAAACCATAGCCGTTAACTTAATTTTAAAATGCAGATTTTAAACTGATTACAGAACATGGCTTCGCCATTGTGCGAAGCAATTAGATTTTTCCCATATTTGTTTTTTTATTAGTTAAAAGGCGGTTAGTTCTGAGCGGAAATACCGCCTTTTTCTACTTAAAAATAGTGCTTTTTTTTTGAAAACTACCTGATTTTATACGGGAAAAAGTGCTTTATTTCTTTCATCTGATAGGATTTCCGAACGTTCAATAAATCTTCTTGAAGCAGAGCTAAACCTCCTGCTTGACCTTAACCAGATTCATACTGATGCCCGTGAGGCGGGGTTTATGAAACGTGCTTCAAAGCTCGCCCCTGAACATTTTCTGGAATGCATGATGTTCGCTAAAGAGGAGCATGGCCAGCTTAGCCTGCAAGACTCTTGCAATGATATCCTGCTCCACAACGGGGTTCGTGTTAGTAAGGTTGCATTGCATAAGCGTTTTAATGATAATAGTGTTGATTTTGTAAGGAAAGTCCTTGCCCGGCAGATGCTGGCTAAAATGGAGTTTTCCACTCAAAGGGATTGGTCAGGTTTTTCTGCCGTTATCATTTCTGATTCATGTAAATTCCAGTTGCCAAAAGGGCTTTCAGAGGCGTATCCACCAATAGGGCGGTTTGCCGCCGGAAGTTCGCTTATGAACATGCAGTATGCACTGGATCTCAAAAGTGGCAGTTGGAGAACCCTTGAGTTCAGGCAGGCAAGGGAAAATGATCAGGGATATTCGGGGATGCATTTAAATAAAATAGGCGAAGCTGAATTGCACATCCGTGACCTGGGCTATATTACCCATACTTACCTTTTGGGAGTTATCCGAAGAAAGGCCTACTTCCTCAACAGGCTGCATACTTCGTGTAGGCCAGTTGAGTTAAGGACGGGAAAGAGCATTAATTGGACACAAAAGCACCAGCAAATGATAGCTGGCAAACAAAACATTAGTGAGATGCTAATAAGCCTAGGAAAAGGCAATGAAACTATTGAATGCAGGCTTATTGCTGTACCTGTTCCCTTGCAGGTGTGGGAAGAAAGGATTAGGAAAGCTAACATCCAGGCAAAAAGACAGGGCTATACGCTAACAGAGGAATATAAAAGCAGGGCAAGGTTTAGCCTGTTTATAACTAATGTAGAAAACGATAAGCTCCAAACAGAAATGGTAGCAGAACTTTACCGCTTGAGATGGCAGATAGAACTAATGTTCAAAAGTTGGAAATCACTTTTCGGTATACACAAGGTAAGGGCAGTTAAAAAAGCCCGTCTGGAATGCCAGCTTTTAGCCAGGCTACTGCGGATAGTCGTAAACTGGAAGATATACCGGTTTATCGATTCAATAGATGAACAGAGGTTTAAAGACCAGTCATTTTCGATGTGGAAAGTTTTCAAATACCTAAGAACCATAGCTGAATCCATCAGAAAAATGGTAACAAAAGAAATAAACGTGCTACAATGGTATAACAGTTATATTATCCCAATAATCAAATCATTATTGCTCGAACCCAAAAAAGGGAAAAAAGCCGCATTCCAAATCTTAAATGAAATTTTTAGGGCTTAGGTTAACGGCTATGGTTACAAACGAGGACTAGGTTGTGGTAATTGATTAAATATTTTAGAAAGGATACACAGATAGGAAAAATACTCGATCTATCTGTGTTTATCTGTGTGCATCCGTGGCAAAAAAGAGAAAATACTGTGTACTACGGCGCATCAATCTTAAACCTTCTAATAGCGAGGTAGAAAAAAGTAAGGGAATATAAACCGGCCAATAAACCTGCACAAACCGCAGATGGGGTTATGCCGAAATCGTGGTTTGGAGGAAATGAAAAATGCAGGGTAAGCATAAGCGCAAAAACAACGGCAATACTACAGAGGCCATTAAGGCCTGCCTTCTTCAGGATGAACGGATAGCCCGTTATTTTTTCGTCCGCTTTATAATGAATGGCTTCCGAATGCTGTAATTCCTTTATCTTCTTCAAAATATCGAGGGTAATCATAAATGGAAGCAGCAATGACATGGGCAGTAAGAACCGGGCTAAATTTTGCTCGCCACTAAATAAATGTACCGAATTTTGTGTTTTAAAGGCAAAATAAGGCACAACAGTATTGAGCACCATATTGGGAATAAGGTGTATTAACAGGTTTTTGCGCACAAATTTGTGCCAGTTTGATACCTTGGCTTGCGCCTCTAATTCTACATCAGACATTAGTCAATTCCTTTATATTTTCGCTAATCATTTTCATCGCCTGATCTTTTACCTGCCAGGCATCAAACTCCCTTAAAAAAGACTCGTTAGACATAAATGAGAAATCCATTTCACCATTAAATGTGCTCAGCACTAAAGTATTTGCATTGCGCCAGGGAAAAGCAACCGTAGGGCTGTAAATGGTAGCAATGCTAAAGTTTTTATAGTTTTTAGCAATGTTTAGAAGCCCCATATTGCTTAGGGTAATATCATGCGTACCTTTGGTTGTTTTCAAAAAGCCAATCATTTTATTTACCGATGAATGAAAATATTCGCTCATGTTTAAAAGATCGTGAACTTTCATTTCTGCAATCCTAGCTTCCAGATCGTTTTTTAACTTGCGCGCTTTGGTCCAAAAGGTATTTTCCTGCTGATCGAGCTTTAATTCTACAATCGGGGCAAAGGCAAACATGGTATCTTCCTTTATAGGTGCTACAAAGCGCCTGATATCAACCGGACAAATTACCTTGCCATGCGCTTTATCTTGCTGTAACTGTTTAAAGGCTTCCATAAAAGCTACACAGATTGCAGCATGCACCGAGGTTTTTTCAGCTTTACATTTCAGCAACAGGTTTTGGGTGTCTGAAGCATTTATTTTCCAGCTAATGGCATAGTTAAGCCGGTCGCTATTGTTGTAAGAAGTAGATTTAAAGAAGAAAAACAAGCGGCCCAGGGCTGCAAAAATTTTTCCTTTAAAGTGGCTTGTCTTGCTGGTATTAAAATCATCGGGAAGCAGTTCTTTAACTGAGGTAAAAGATTGGTAGGGAACCAGTTCTTGTTCAGGGTTATCAATCAACGCCATTAACTCGCGCATTAGATTTAAAATAGTGGTTCCATCGCAAATACAATGTGGGAGTACCAATAAGAGATCTGATTCGGTTTCGCCCTGTAGCCAAACCACTCTTGCTAAAGGCTCATTTGTGGAATTAAAGAGTTTATACCATTCTACTTTCGATTGCTGCAGCCAGTCCTGATCTGATGAACGCACCGAAACCCTCACCGGGATTTTACCCATGTTTTCGTTTAATACAAAATAGGGCTCCTTTCCGCTGTTATCAATATTCATGCGCAGCAGTGGATGCTTTTGCTGGATTTTATAAAGTGCCTGATGCAGGTCTTCTTCACCGATTTTGCCGTTAATTTTAGCTCCAAAAACACAGTTTAAAGGTGTCTTTGAATCAACATGCATAATTCTTTCGCCTAAAATTAATCTTCTTTTCATGCGATTGCGCTTAAAACTTCAATGGGTTGTACGATCTGGCTTTTAAGGATGGATATTACCTGCTGTTTGATGGCTTCAGCTTCTACAAAAGGTAAATAACCTTCGCTGGCCACAAAAGTAAAGTCCATCTGGTTGCGGTAGGTAGAAGCAATCATGGTTGTGGTGTTGCCCAAAGGCCCCATTACCGAAGGACTGTATATACTTTCTATTTCAAAATGCTGGTATTGGTGAGGGATGTCGATTTTACCCAGGTTAGAAAACATACAATCGTTGCTCGATTTACCGTATTTTAAGAAATTGGTGAAGTTTTTAAGCGCCGGGTGACAAGCTTCCATCATCATCATTAGGCTGTATGGATTGAGTTTGGCCGATTTATCGTTCACCTCTTTTTGCAGCGTCTTCACATTTTCGAGAAAGTCTTTTTCGGGCAACAGTGAAAGCACAATCATTAAACCAAAGGCAAAAATGTGGTCTTTTTTTATGATCGGATTAAAGTTTCTGATATCAACCGGAAGCGATATTTTGTTAAATGCTTTCTCTTTTCTTACTGCTTTAAAAGCGGTTAATACGGCAGCACTAAGCAATGTGTTTACGGTAAACTGATTGGCTTTGCAGAATTTAATAATGTCTGTGGTAAATTCCTGATCGAATTTCCAGCGGATCATAAAATCTTTTTTGCGTTCAACAGCTACTTTTTTGATCGGGATCATCCACAGGGCAAGTGTGGCAATTTTACCGATGAGACCGTTTTTGATGCGGCTGTGGTAACTGTTCAATACCTTTGCCGGTATTACATCTTTTACGCCCATAATGGGGATTTCCTTGCCAATATCAGTATCCGGATCATCTAAAAGCTGAAGCAGCTCTGTTAAAATAGAAAGTGCTGCGGTGCCATCGCAAAGGCAGTGGTGGTACACCATCAGAATTTCGGATACCTGATTTCCTTTAATCCAGGTAATGCGGCAAAGTGGTGCGGTTGAGGCATCGAATAAAGTTTTCCACTCTGCTGTAGATTCCTGCTCCCAGTGTTCATCACTTAAGCGCTCTACAATGCGTATAGGGATTTTAAAAACCTCGGTAAGGTTGGTTACAAACCAGGGCCTTTTATCTTCATCAAAGCGTATGGCTGCAGTTAACCAGGGGTGTTTTTTCTGGATTTTGAACAGGGCAAACCTTAAATCATCTTCCTTTATTTCTCCCCGGATTTTGAATGGTATTACAATGTTAAACGGGCCTTTGCCGTCTCCGTATAACATCCTTTCGCCAAATAGCAGTTTTCTTTTCATTTAGTTAGTGTTGTATTAGATTCGTCATGCTGAATTTATTTCAGCATCTCTTATTATTCTTTGAGCCCTGATCCCGATGTTAAAATCGGGACAGGGTGACGGCCACGGGGATGGTTGTCACCAGAGTTGTCAACTTCTAGGCAAGCGGGCCATCAAAGTTGACAACTCTATTAACTTCAGCAAAATCCTCCAGCAATTGCACCGCTTTATCATTGCCACCGGCAGCTATAAAGGTTTCTCTTATTTTTTGTGCTGCCTGGCGGTATTTTGGGTTTTCCAATAACTCAAAAACAGTGTTTCTCAAATCGCTGATACGTAGACGTTTGTAGCGGATGCTTACTCCACAACCTGCGCCTTCAATTAATTTAGCCGTATGGAAATGATCGTAGGCAATGGGGGTAATCAACATCGGCAAACCGTTGGTGAACGTATCGTTTACGGTATTAAAACCACCATGGCAGATTACGGCATCCATGTGGGGCATCAGTTCTGACTGCGGTACAAAACCATTTACAATAAAGTTATCGGGCCATTTTTCGAAAATATCCGGATTGGTTGCGGCTACAATGGTTACAGGTTCGTTTTCGAAAGCGGTAATCAGTTTCTGGAAAAATTCCTTACGGATATCAACCAGTAGCGTACCTAAAGAAACAAATACTTTTGGCGTAGTGGCCTGGCTTAAACGTTCCCAGTCGAATGGTGCTAAATTTGGCCTGCCTTTTACGGGCCCAACAAAATGCATGTGCGAAGGTTTTTTTTCAAAACCTGCAAAAGCCTGCGAGGTGAAAACCATGTTCAGCTCGTGCGAGTGGATGTGGATATCATCGCTGTAAATACCCACTTCTCTTTGCAAACCTTTAATCAGGTTTTGCTGCCATTCGAATATTTTAGGTGCACTATTAGCAGTATCGCCCATCACATCTGGAGGAACAGGGGTAGTGGTAACCGATGGAATACCTTTTAAATGTGCACTTAATGCACCGGCAAAGGTAATGCAGTCGTTAATGATCACATCGGGTTTCCATGCATCTACAAAGTTGTTCAGTCCTTTCATCATCATTTTAGCAAAAGGCACATAAGTTTCTTCGAGGGCCAGTTTCATCACCTCCGGACCAGAACAGGCAGGTCCATCATCCTGACGTTTTAAAATGCGTTGTATTTCATCAGCATATTCTACCAGATCTTCTTCCGGGTAAATAAATTCGCCCCCTTCGGGCAAGTGTACCTGTGCAAGCGGAGTAATGCCAAGCCATTTTACTTCATGGCCACGGGCCAGTAAACTTGCGCCAATACTTAAAGTCGGGCTGATATGGCCAAAGAAAGGCGGGACAACGAAAAGGAATTTTGACATATTGTATAATTTAACTGATGAATACGTTTGAGGTTCTGCTGCTTAAAGTTTCCAGTAAATCGGCAGCACTTTCTGTTCCACCGGCCTGGATAAAGGATTGTTTAATCTGCTCAGCAGCAATTTTGTAACTATCGTTCTGCAGCACTTTGTTTACGGCTTCTTTAAGGTGGCTGGCTTTAAAACGGTTAAAGTTTAAACGTTCTCCGGCACCAACCCTGAAAACACGTCCGGCTACGTGGCTTTGGTCGTAAGCAATCGGGATTACCACCATGGGCAGTCCGTTCATTAAAGTTTCGCAAACGGTATTGTGTCCGCCATGGCAAACTACAGCATCAAGGTGTGGTAAAAGTTCCAATTGTGGTACCTGGCGCTGCACGGTAAAATTAGCCGGCCACTCATCAAATAAAGCAGGATCGGAAACCACTACCACATGCAGGTCTTCATTAGCAAAAGCCTCGATTACCTTGGCAAAAAATGCTTTTTTATGTTCGTGATCGAAGGTGGTACCAATGCTCACCAGTATTTTAGGTTGGGTAATGTTCTTAAACGCATCCCAGTTAAAAGGAATAGTTGTTTTGCGATGGTTAAAAACAGGGCCTACAAATTTAAAATGTTCAGGTAGTTCCATCTCACCAAAGAAATCACGTGAGGTAAGTACCAAAGTGGCGAGATCGGAGCAGGCAATAGAACCGCTTGCCGTAATGCCGAATTCTTTTTGCAGCTCCACAATCTGGTTTACTTCCCATTCGTGCACTTTTGGCAACTCATCCATTACTTTTATCGCAGCCGGAGCAGTAACCGAAGTAACGTAAGGGTAGTTTTTGTTGGTTGCGGCAATGGTACCGGCAAACATCTGGTGATCGGTAATTACCAAATCGGGCTTAAACTGATCAAGCAGACCGGCAATACCTTCGTAACTGTGCCTGTTTAGCGGAATCAATACTTCTTCGTACAGAAATTTGATGCTATCGATACCGTACACAATCTTTTTGGCAATGATATCGAGGTATTTTTCTGAATCTTTTTTCTGCTGGTCGTTCTGGTCGTAGCTGATTACGAGCAACTCGCCGCGCTCAGGGAGTTTATCGCCCAGCGATTGATCTAAAGTAATCCACGCTACACGATGACCTCTTTCCAGTAAAGCTGCCCCCATACTCAGGGTTGGGTTGATGTGGCCGGTTAGGGGAGGAACTACAAAAACGAATTTTGCCATCTGTGTTTAATTTTATTTTTCTTGAAGAAGTTTAATAAGGTTTCTGCAATAACTAATGGTTGCTGGATCGGAATATTATGATCGCCCGGAACGGCAATTAAATCTGCATTTTCGATCATTCTATCAAGGTGTTTACCTGCGTTTAAACAATTGGAATCTGTGCCATATAATAACAGGGTAGATTTTTTTATGGTTCTGATTGCCGGGCTGCCGAAAAAGTCTTTTTCGAGTTCCATATCGGTTTTGATAGAGGTTTGATAAAAGAGGTACTCGTACATGCGGTGGTTACGTTCCATCTGCCTTTTACCCATTTTCACTTTGGTGGTATCGGTAAAATTTTCGACGTAATGCTCCAGAAACTCGCGGCTGTACTCGTCAATAATACCCCTTGTTTTATCATCGTTCGGATCGGGTGCCTCTATTACAGCCAGCTTGTTTATGCGCTCCGGAAAACGGATGGCCATTTTTAAAGCAATCAATCCGCCAAAACTATACCCGCCCAGATGCACTTTTTGCAGGTTTAATTCCTTCATCAGTTCAAGCAGATCGTTGGTCATGCTTTCGAGATCGTAACCGAACAAAGTTTTTTCGCTCATGCCATGGCTTTTCAGATCATAAAGTACCACATGGTATTTGGTGGCCAGCAATGGTGCGATATTAAAATAATAGACAGACAGGTTACTGAACATCCCGTGAACGAGGATGATGGTTTCAGCAGCCCCTTTGTTGAGTTCCTGAATATGAACCGATTTGCCGTTTACCGTTATGACTGGCATTCTTCGATATAAGAGATGATCATACCCAGGTTTAAATTGATCAGCTGATCTAAATCCATTGATGATAACCAGCCCGTAAAATCGATCTGCTCGCCAAAATGAGCTTTGATTTTTTCGGAAAAAGACACAATTTCGATGCTGTCCATTTCGAGGTCTTTGGTGAAAGAACTTTCGGGGGTGATATCCATTTCTTCAACAAATTCTTCGCCGATTACTTCAGTGATAAATTTTTTCATGAGGTCGAAAATTTCTTCGCTGCTCAGTTTCGTAGTTGCTATAGTGTCCATCCGATGATATAGTTTTTATGTTTGATTGTTTTAATTGTGATGTTATTGATGCGTAATTCTTCGCCATTTACCTCTGCTACGGTATAGGCTTTTGGGTTGCCCTGTAAACCTTTGCCCAGGTATTTTCCGTAGGCTTCCTTAGCTACCCAGAAACGGGTTGCCCATTCAATTTTGTCGCGGTTTTGCAGCAGTGCCATTTCGTGATCGTTAAAAACGAGATCAAAAAAGCCTGCACTGCGTTCTTCTATGTGTTCGATATCGATGCCAACGGGTTCGTTAAATCGGGCAATGCCAACGGCATCAGTACCTTTATGCGCAATAGAAATATTGATATTAACGGTTAAACCGCCTTTAACATAAGGTTTTCGGTGTTCGTCTGAATAAATTTCGAAAGTAATCGGATAGCAGGCCTGGTTTTTCTGCGTATTCAGTAAATTTCTTACCGCATCTTTTGCAGCTACGCGACTGATCATCCAGGTTCTTCTTTTATTGGGCAAAAGGTTGTTGTGATGTTTCTTTTCGGTTTGGTTGAAATATCTTTTGAGGATGAAATCCCACGACACCACACGTGTGTAGGCATTACCGAAAAGAAAAACACCTGGCGCAACCTCTTCCGATAAACGGTTGTGCAGTGGCGACATCGATACATTCCAAAGTGGTTCGTCGATTTCGAGTCTGCGGTTCTGCCAGCCTGAAATAATCAACCAGGTTAGGCCATCTCTTTTCATCACGATATCGGCTGTGGCAAATTCATCGTTGATTTCGGTAAGCACGCAGGTACATTCGAAAGTACCTTGCTGATCGGCCATATCGCCGAAAAATTCAATTTCCTGGATTTTAACAGGAAAAGCAATTCTATCCTTCTCTAAAGTAAGCTGCAGCCATAAACCGAACAACTGACCTGCATTATCCAGTAAAGAACCTTTTCCGCCTGCAGCTTCGATAATACCGGTAATTCCTTTTTCGCCAACAGCGACTAGTTTTTTGATACCCTGATAATCCGGTCCGTGGAACATGTGTGCATCGTAAATCTGTGCAGAAGTACGGTCGATATCCAGTAATTTTCCGATGTCGAAATTCCGGTTTGGAGCAGGACTTAACTGCGCTGCAAGCTGTACTTCAGCATTGGCGAAACGTTCGAGGTTAAGGTAAACCCTTTGTTCGTCTTTCCACTCGCCCGTTACGGTTTCCTGGAAAGGTTTAACTACATTCATCCATTGAAAAACGCGCATATTCATAATTTTCTGCACTTTTTCTTCGGGCGATTGCGCATTGGCTATTTCGGCAAACACTTCAAAAATCATGGTCATCGGAATCACCGGGTCCATATCTTCTACGGTTGGCCAACCTTTTGGCTGCCTCAATAGCGAGTGATCGATAAGGTAAGGGCAGTTCTCCAAACTCACATCCAGCGTTTTACTAAAGGCTTGTCTAACTGGTTTTACCGGCGCAGCTGGTGCCCAATTGCCTGGCTGATCAACCTGCAACGCGGCATTTTCAAAAAGCCCGATCATTTCGCTTTGCATGTTGATCATTTCCATTACATTCTCGTTAAAAGCCTGTAAAACGGGATGTTTGGCCTCTACAAAAGTTTTAGGCTGCACAGGTTGAGCTTGCTTAATGGTTAAACCTTTAAGCGTTTGCAGGTTATGGATAATCGGCGAACCGAGTTCGAGTTTAATGCCTTTGTTTTTTTGTGGCGGCGTTGATTTAATGTTGCCAAGGTAATTGAGCCCGATTTCTTTTCCTTCGACAAAAAGTGCCGCCAAAACCCTTTGCAACTGCGTAATACCCGAACGGATAGGCACGTTTGCACTAATGGTACTAAAATCTTTGCCCCTTAGCGTATCGTCGATAAAGCCTACCAAACCACCAGAACCTACCTGGATAAATACACGTGCGCCCTCAGTATAGAGTTTTTCGGTAAGCTCGCGGAAACGCACCGGTTTAATCAGGTGTTCGGCACTTAACTGGCGGATGGCCTCAAAACCTTCGGGATAAGTTTCTAAAGTAGTAGCCGACCAAAGTGGCGTTGTGGTTTTTCTGAACTGCATATCCTGCATGCCTTCGAGAATCAGGCCCAACTTATCTGCCACAAATGGTGAGTGGAAACCCGATTGAAAAGGCAGGATCTGATGGAAAATCTGTTTCGCTTTTAATATCGGCACCAGCTCATCGAGCGCATTTTTACTGCCACAGAGAATTACCTGTTGCGGACAGTTATCGTTCGATAGGTACAAATCAGCGATACTTTCTATAATGGGTTGGAGGTTAGCTAAACCTGCACCAACGGCAATAAACCGCGAATCTTTAAGCTCAAAAGTTTCGGGGTTAAGTACATTCAATAAATTCATTACCGAACTTTCTTCGGCAAGTTCCGAAGATCTTGCTGCAAGCCATTCGCCAAGACTGTGGCCTGCGTTCATATCCGATTTAACACCCAATTGTTTTAAGGCCTGGTCTAAAACGCTGCTTTTGTTCAGGATATTGAGCGCCTCGCTTAAAAGTCCATCCTGTTTGTCGTTCTCATCAATATTGATGTTGAAATAATCGGCTACCGATTTAATTTCGCCACCGGCAAGCCCGTCTAAACCTGGGAAAACGAAGGCTATTTTGCCATCGTTGGCCAATAAAGGCGAATTGGTGTACCAGATATCTTGTTTATTCCTCCAGGGAGCATTTTTAGCTACAATTTTCAGGGCTTTTTTAATCCTTTCTTCACTCGGATTAAACAGTACCAAACGGAAATTACCCTGCCCGATGCTGTAATCACCATTTTCGAGTGATTGAATCAAACCTTCATGACTAGGCCGAGCAAGCACCAAAACTTCGTCTTTTTTAGGACGATCGTAAGCGCTTAGTACCACGTGGGCATTGATTCCCCCGAAACCAAAGGCATTTACAGCAGCAAGTTTTGGTAAACCCGACTGGTTCCAGTCGGCAGCTTGCTGTACGGCTGAGAAACGGGTTTCTGCCAGTTGCGCAATGGGTTCATCGCAATGCAAAGTAGGAGGAATGATGCCATGATACAGTGCCAAACTCGATTTAATCAAGCCGGCAATCCCGGCTGCGGGCATGGCATGGCCGATATTTGATTTAACCGAACCGATACCCGCTTTTGGCAGATCTGCATCCTGACCAAAAAACTGTTTCAGGGTTTCTACCTCGGTTTTATCGCCAAGTGGTGTGCCGGTACCGTGGGCTTCTAAATAACCAATATTTTTACTTTCCAATCCGGCATTTTTCCATGCTTCGGTAATGGCTTTTAACTGGCCTTTAACCGATGGGCTCATTACACTGGTTCCGCTGCCATCGCTGCTGATGCCCACACCTTTAATTACCGAATAAATTTTATCCTGGTCGCGGATGGCATCTTTGAGTCGTTTAAGCACCACAAAACCGCATCCTTCGCCAATAATCAGGCCGTCAGCATTTTGATCGAAAGGTTTAATTTTTTCCTGTTTGGATAAAGCGCCCAGTTGTGAAAAAATACTCCAGAAAGCTGCATTCTGACCCAAATGTACACCGCCGGCAATAATCATATCGCAACGGCCGCTATTCAGTTCCTGCACACCATGATCAACTGCAATGAGCGAACTGGCACAGGCTGCATCCAGCGTAAAGGCCAAGCCGCCTAAATTAAGCCGGTTTGCCACTAACGAGGCCACTAAATTAGGGATCAGTCCCATGGCCGTATCGGCGCTGAAACGGCCTTTACGCAATTGAAACTCATGCTTTACCTTTTCAATTTCGGCCTCGCTCAATTGTGGCATCAAATCTTTCATTATGCTCGAAATCTGTTCTCCTGTACGTACAATTTCGATGGCACGGGTTGCCCCGGGACCTATATAATTACCTTTACCAATAATGATCCCGGTTTTATCGAGGGAATAATTTTTTTCGAATACCGCTGCATCTTCGAGTGCCTGATGAACCAGATCGAGGGTTAACAAATGATCAGGTTCAGTGCCTTCAACCGCTAATGGTAAAATACCAAAACGCTGCGGATCGAACTGGTGATCAGGGATAAAACCACCCCGGTTGCAGTAAAAACGATCAACACCGCCCAGGTTTTTGTTGAAATGTACCGGATCAATCCGATCGGCCGGAACCTGTTGTGTGGCATCTACCCTGTTGATGATATTCTCCCAAAAGGTCTGCATATCCTTCGCACCTGGAAAAATGCATGACATTCCAATAATTGCTATGTCGCTTTTCTTCATCTTTTTCGCTTAGGGGATCTTTCTATGTCCAGGTGTTTCCAGCCATGATCAAAACCTGGCTTTCTTTACCATATTTTAGTTCGTTAAGGAAAGTTTCCATTCCATCCTGTAGCGGGATCAATGCAATTCCCCTGCGCTGGTATTCTTTCTCCAAAGTTGGCGAAACCATACCTGCACCTTTCCAGGGGCCCCAGTTAATCGCCATTACCTTACCCTGTATTTTCTGTTTCAGGGCCCAGGCATATTTATCCATTACACTGTTTGCAGCTGCATAATCGGTTTGTCCACGGTTTCCATAAACAGAAGCAATGCTCGAGAAAAGGATTACAAACTGGGTTTCAGGTCGTAATTGCTCTGCAAGCACCCTTAATGGGGTCACTTTGGTATCGAAAACGCGACCAAATGATTCGGATGTTTTGCTGTGGAAGAGCTTATCTTCCAGTAAACCTGCACCGTGTACCACACCATCAATACGCCCGTGTTCTTCGTAAACCTGGTTAATCAGGCGGGTTAAAGCTTCTTCATCTTTAAGATCTAGCGATTCGTAAACCACGGTAGAACCACCTTCTTCTAAAGTGGCAATGCAACGTAAAATCTGGTTGTTTTTATAAATCCTATTGGTTTCCTGTTCAATTTCTGCAGGTTTTTTAATTTCTCCCTGTTTAATCAGGTATTGCCTGATCTCATCTTTGGTTTTTAATGCAGCACTGGGCTCGTTTGCAGAGGAAATCGGATTTGCCGAACGGCCCACCAGGATATATTTACAAGGATAATCTTTGGCAAAATGGATCGTTAATTCAGCTGTGATACCTTGTGCGCCGCCCAATACCAATACCACGGCATCTTTATCTAAATGGATATGTGCATCGGTTTCGGTGCTTAGCTGGGTTGGGATCAGCTCCATAATGTGACGCTTATGGTCGTTGTAGATAACCTCAGAAGGTTTATCCGGGTTTAAAATTTCGTTCAGCGCCATGTTGGCAATTTCATCGGCCGACATTTTGGTTTCCAGACTGATGAAGCGGCATTTGGTGTGCTCATATTCGCGATCCAGGCTTTTAAAGAAACCCGAATAACCCTGGTAATTCCTTAAGAAAGAAATATCAGACTGATCGTTAAAATAGCGCTTGGTATCAGCTATCAGGTACACCCATTTAACCGTGTCGAAATTGAGTTTTTTAATGGTTGCAAAATGATCCAGGATGCCCGATTTCTTTTGTGCTTCGAACATGTTCATGATGATGAGTCCCTGATAGCCATCCAAAGGATCTTCGAAATTGACTACATCGGCAACGGCACCATGTTTTTCTAAAAGCTTTTTGATTTTGACGGCTTGGCCGCCACCATCATCAGTTAAGGCAAAACGTTGTCCTTTTAAAATGGCGGCTTCGGTAACGGTTAAGGCCGCAGGAGTAAGCTCAAATCTCAAACGCGATAATTTTTCTTTAACGGTCTGATCGTCGATGCTCTCCTCAATAAGCTTTTTTGCTTCGATAAGCACCTCCGAGCTTTCGGCTTCTACATCTGCAATCCAGTTTACCAGGCTGCTTAAGGTTTTAATCGCGGCCAGTTTTTCTGTTAAATCATCAGTCTGTTCGCTTGCACTGCCAAAATCAATTTTTTCTTTCAGGGAGGCAATAATTTCCATTCTTTTTATCGAATCGATACTCAAATCGGCTTCAAGATCTAAATCCATGCCCAGCATTTCTTTAGGGTAACCGGTTTTTTCGCTCACCACATCTAAAATAACGGAGGTTAAGTCGTTTAAGGAAAGTTTAGCCGGTTCGGTTTGACTAACTGTCTGGGCAGCTTGTGGAGCGGCTGTTGCAGTGGTTTTGGATTGCGAATTTTCAGTAATCCAATTTACCAGGCTGTTTAAGGTTTTTAGTCCGGCCAGTTGCTCCATTATTTTATCTTCAGGCAAATTGAGCTGGGCAAAACCACCCAGTTCGGCGCGAAGTGCACCGATAATTTCTACCCGTTTAATCGAATCGATACTTAAATCGGCTTCGAGGTCCATTTCCATACCGAGCATTTCCTGCGGGTAACCGGTTTTATCGCTCACAATTTGCAGTAACACGAGTTTTAGGTCTTTTTGTTCCGTAACCGCGGCAACCGCCTGGATAACCGGAGCAGGTTGCGTGATTTGTTGTGTTACAGGGATGGTTTCAATATGGATGGGTTGAGGGGCCTGATACGTATTTAAAGGCTGTTGGTAATGCGCTGGCAGGGCAGGTACCTGACCTAAAAAAGAAAGCATTACATCGCGTTGCGCTTGAATCATTGCTTTCATGCTTTGCAGGTATTCCTGCATCATCAGGTCCTTGGCAGAACCAAAAGCCTGTTGATTTTCTGTTGGGGTAATGGTGTTATTCATAAGCGTGATAGGTTTAGTAATAGGAGATGCACCGTAAGCGGGGAGCTTGCCGGTTGATGGAACAGCATGCTGGCCGTTAACCTGCCAAATGGCCGGACTTTTTTTGTATAATGCAGGCTCATCGATTTTAATCAGTTTAGCCTCGCGGCCTTCAAAAAGTTTTTCGATCAATATTTCGCGACCTGTAGCCATGTAGCCGGCCAGTGTGCCGAGCAGATGGCTTAATTTGTTCTGTCCCTGATCTTCGGTATGTAAAATTACCTCATTCTGGCCGATGCAGGCTTTAGTGAGGCCACTTAATACCTTGCCCGGGCCAACCTCAATAAAAATGCGCGCACCTTCCGCGTACATGCCCTTTAATTCATCTACGAAAAGAACAGGATGGATTAAATGATCGGTTAACCGTTCTTTAATGGCTGCTGCTTTGGTTGGATAAATTTTGGCTGTGGTGTTAGACCATACCGGAATTTTAAGATCGTTAAAGTTTACATCTGAAAGCACCTGTTGGTAAAGCACTTTCGATTTAGCAACCAATGGGCTATGGAATGCGCAGGCTACTTCGAGCGGACGGAAAGATATTTTAGCCGCTTTTAAAACCGCCGACAGTTGGGCAATGCCCTGAGTACTGCCTGCAATTACACATTGTGTTGGGGCATTAAAGTTTACGGCATAAACTCCCTCAATATCGTTTAAGTATTGTGCAAGGTTTTCTTGTTTCGTACTTACGGCAAGCATGGTACCCGGATCGCCGTTTTCTACAGCGTTTAAGATCGCCAGTGCTCTTTCGGCACTTAAATGCACCAAGTCCTTTTCGTCGAAAGCACCAGCAAAACAAAGTGCAGGCAGTTCGCCATAACTATGGCCGGCAACCATATCGGGTACAATGCCCAGCGATTTCAGGAAGCTGGCAATAGCAAGGTCGACAATGCCAAGCAGGGGCTGCGCCATGCGGGTATCTTTTATGCGTTCTTTCTGTGCTTTTGCTTCGGCTTCGGTAAAAACAGTATTGGGGAAGAGTATTTTCTCATACTCCGGGTAATCTTTTAACAATTTTCTCATCTGCGGAAAAACCACAAATAGGTCTCTGGCCATGTTTACACGCTGACTGCCTTGTCCGGGAAACATGAAGGCCACTTTACCATCCTGTTTTTTAGTAAGGTAGGTATCTTTGCTTTCAACGCCGGATAAAACAAGATCGATTTTCATCACCAGATCTTCGGCATGGTTGGCTACAATGCTCAATTGAACAGGTTTTGCATCTGCTGTTACCAGGCTGTAGGCAATATCTTTCAGTTCGATCTGATCATTCAGTTCCAAAAGGTTTTTTACTGAAACGAGACGGTTTTTAGCTTCCTCGTAGCTGTCGCCCCTGAAAACAAATAGTTCTGATGGCCACGATTTTAAGATCGGATTTTGATCTGCTGTATTTTTTGCACTTTCTAAAACGGCATGGAAATTAGTTCCGCCAAAACCGAAGGCGCTAACACCTGCGTAACGTTTTTCTTCCATCCATAAACCGGCCTCGGTATGGAAAGCGAAAGGACTGGTTTGTGTATTGTAAAAGCTATTGGGAGTTTTTAAGTTAATGGTTGGAGGTTTTATCCCATGGTAAACCGATAATGAGGCTTTGATTAAACCCGCAATACCAGCGGCACATTTGGTATGGCCAATCTGCGTTTTTACAGAGCCTAAATGCGTTTGTCCTGCTGTTGCACCCGATTGGTTGAGCATATCGGTTAGTGCGCTGATTTCAGTTTTATCGCCAACTACGGTACCTGTACCATGTGCTTCTACCAATCCGATTAAAGAAGGTGTAATTCCGGCCTGACTGTAAGCTCTTTCGAGCGCATTTACCTGTCCGTTTTTACGTGGAGCGGTTAAACCCAGGCTTTTTCCATCGCTCGAACCACCTACGCCTTTAATAACAGAGAAAATGGTGTCGCCATCTTTTAGTGCGTCTTCGTATCTTTTCAGCACCACCATTGCAACACCTTCGCCGAGGGCAATTCCATCAGCTTCGGCATCAAAAGTGGCACAGCGGCCTTTTTTAGAAAGCGCATGCGTGCTCGAAAACATCAGGTAATCGTTAATGCCATTGTGGAGGTCTGCTCCACCCGCCAAAACCATATCTGATTTTTCTAAAAATAACTCCTGGCAAGCGAGGTCTATTGCCGCAAGCGAAGACGCACAAGCTGCATCAACGGTATAGTTTCTACCGCCAAGGTTCAATCTGTTGGTAATCCTGCCGGAAATTACGTTGGCTAAAATGCCCGGAAAAGAATCTTCGGTGGTTTTAGGCAAAGCAGCGTCAACTTCGGCAGGCATTTCGCCAAAAACCTGCTTGTAATAGCCCCTAAAGCTATAGCTGTTGGCCAGATCGTTTCCACCTTCTGCACCAATAATAACCGAAACATTTTCGTTATCCATGCCTCCATCGGCATAACCTGCGTGTTGTAATGCCTGTTTGGCCACCAGTAAACTGAGGAGTTGTGTAGGCTCTATTGCCGCTAACGATTGCGGTGGAATACCAAATTCGAGTGGATCGAAATCGATGGTTGGAATAAAGCCGCCCCATTTGGAGTGCGACATATCACCGGCCGTTGAATCGGGGTTATAATAAAGTGCTTTGTTCCATCTTTCGTCGGGTACTTCGGTTACCGAATCTTTACCCAATATAATGTTGCGCCAGTATTCTTCGAGATTTTTAGCCCCAGGGAAAATACAGGCCATGCCCACAATGGCTACATCTAATGCCTGCGCCTTATTTTCGGGAGGAGCAGGAAGTGTTGCCTCTAAAATGTGCTTATAGTTTTGATCGGCTACATCCTGGTGAAGATCCAGTAATGATATTATTTCTTTTTGCATCGGAGCCACCTGACCGATCATATACATGCCCAGGTCGGTTTGCCCGGCCTGATCAATTTTAACCAGTTCGTTGCCACGTCTTTCAATTCCCTTAGCAGCAATACGCAAACGTCCAACGTTTAGGGCTTCGAGTTTCGACCAGATTTCTTTCTTATCGAGCCCGGCAGCCCGCATTTTTTGCTTTTCTTCATTGAAAAAAGTTGCGAAAGGAGAGTTTAAACACCGGGTTTCGTGCCCCGGAGCAGTTTCGAGCAATACGGTTTCGCCAGCATTCAGGGCTTCCTGTTGAAATTGATCCAAAATGGCACCCGAGCTTACGGCTTCTTTGGTGTATAAATAGGCTGTACCCATCAAAACACCGATTTTCATTCCCTTAGCTGCCAATGGAGCAGCCATAACCGAGATAAAGGCGGTAGAAAAAGCATCGTGGATTCCACCTGCAAAGAAAACGCTGATGCTTTCCGGGTTTTCTTCTTTTAGCAAACGTTCTATTTGTTTTTCCCACAATACCATGCTGGATAAAGGCCCAACATGACCACCACATTCGCGGCCTTCAAATACAAAACGTTTGGCTCCTTCTTTCAAAAACATATCGAGCAACGAGGCTGAAGGCACATGTAGAAAAGTTTTGATACCTGCCTTTTCGAAAGGTTTGGCCTGCGAAGGCCGGCCACCTGCAATTAACAAAACAGGAGGTTTGGCATTTAAAATGTATTCCTGTTGTTCATCCCTGAGTTCCTGCGGAGCAAAACCTAAAATACCAACCCCCCAGGTTTTTTCGCCTGCGAGCTTTTTGGTTTCTTCGATCAGGTTTTTGGCCGATTCGCCTTTTAATAAGGATAGTGCGATGAACGATAATGCACCCGCTTCCGAAACAGCATTGGCAAATGGTGCTACGTCGCTCACCCGGGTCATAGGCCCCTGAGCAATAGGGTAGGTAATGTTTAAATCCTGGGCAAGCGAATTGTGCGGCTTAATTACATTGATGGCCTTTGCTTGTTTAATGTGCCCGTAAATAGCTTCCTGAAGGCCAAAAATCAGTTTGTTTAGCTTTTTATATTTGTTTACAAGATCTGCTGATAGGGCAATATCCTGACCCATTGGCAGGTAATGCTTTTCTAAATCGTAACCTTTGAAGTAATGCTGTAGGGTGAGGTAGTCCGTATCATCAGCCAGGGCTGGCGAATTTGGCCGAACAAGCACACGGCAGCCATCAATTAATTTGGTTTCGGTGCCACTTAATTTTCCGAAGATGTTTTTTAAAGCTGCAGGTGCCGAACATTCGGAAAACATAGCCAGTTGACTATCGAGAATAATACCGGCAGCTCCCTGCGCCATTAACGATGCCGCTGTATGGATGCCTACACCACCCTGAATCCAAACCGGAAGGGTGACTGCTTTAATAACCCGTTGAAAAAGTATGAAGGAAGACTCGTAAGCAACACAGCCAGCGCCTTCATTTCCTTTTACAATAATGCCATAAGCGCCATTTTTTTCTGCTGCGAGGGCTGATTCAAGATCGAAAACTTGATAAATTATTTTTGCGTTCTTTGGTGAAGGAACCGACAAACCAAAAGGAGCAATAATGAGGCTTACCTGCTGTGGTAAACGGATATCTGCTAATGCCTGCGAATGAATGCAGACCCCAAAATCAGACAATTCGGATTGTATGGTTGATTGAAGGGCTAATTCAGCTTCTTCAAGACAATGTCCAAGGCTTAATACTGGAAAGCTACCTGCTTTTTGTAAATCGGAAACCAATCTACTATCGGGGATTTCGAAAGGCGTTACTCCAATGATGGCGTGTTTGTTCATGGCTTTAGATTTGAATCTTCTACTTTGTTTGGTGGATGACTTTATGTGCGGCATAATGGTTCTTTATGCCGACTTTAATACACAGCAATACAGCTTTTTAGCGCTTGAAATAGTGTGTATGATTAATTAGACTAAGGTACAAATTGGTAGGGTCAGATTTTCAGAAATGGAGCTGAATGAATGAAGTGAATGACTGGAAAAGACTAAAGTTTTCGTTTTAGGCTAAAATGAATTTTCTGAACAGGAAGACTATTGTTTATATGAAATTGATGTGTTTTTAAGGTTTTTCGGGATTTGGAAGCTAAAAATTAAGCGGTTATTGATTTAATATTATCAATTGATTAATTCGTATGGTTTATTTGTTAACTGCTTGCTTTATTAATGCTCAAGCTTGTATTTTTCTAAGTTGCTGATTAATGATTATACTTATTTTTGCAGATTTTCTTGTGTAGATTATGTTTTCTTTGTCATTTTTTAGACTTCATGTCTCATCTGAAATTTTTGACTGAAAATTTCATAAAAAACACTAAGTAGGTTTAATCATACATTTATTTAGTTTTAATTCTGATTTATTAAGGCTGCTTTGCTGGCTTTTTTTGCGGGTAAGCACCAGTTATAAATAGTAAAAACATCATAAATCAAAAGATCTCTGTATTATGTTTTAATTGGGAATTGTTTTTATATATTCGTGTTATAATCGTCAGTAAGACGGTTAATTTAACCAGATTCAAATCAGGCTGTTATACGACTTTGTTTACCATGGCAGGCCTGTATCAATTTAAATTATGAGCATTCAGCATTTTATAAAACCATTTGTTGTTTTAGGGCTATTGGCCAACTTCTCGCAGGCCCAGCAAAAAACCAGTTACAAATTCGATTTTGGCCCAGGCAAGGTTGCCCAGGGCTATACCCAGGTTTTACCTGGCGATGCCTACAGCAGGGAAAAGGGATATGGATTTGATTTTGACTCGAAAGTAAGCGCTGAAAACAATGGCGGTAAAAATCTTTTAACCAGCGATCTGGTTAAAAGTGATAAACCTTTTTATTTTTCGGTGGCTTTACCCGAAGGGAATTATAAAGTGATCGTAACACTTGGCGACCCTAAAAATGCAGCACTGAGTACTGTAAAAGCCGAGTCGCGCAGGCTTATGCTCGAAAATATCAAAACTGCCGCCGGCCAATCGATCAACAAAACCTTTGTGGTTAATATTAAAGATAAAAATATTGCAGGTGGACAGGTTGTTGGACTAAAACCACGCGAACTGACCAAGCTGGATTGGGACGATAAACTGACTTTGGAATTTGATCACCAAACGGCCCTGCAGGCCATCGAAATTACCAAAGCAGAAGATCAGATAACGGTTTTTCTGGCTGGAAATTCGACGGTTGTGAACCAGGACGATGAGCCCTGGGCCTCTTGGGGGCAAATGATTCCCCGCTTTTTTAAACCCGGTGTGGCTATTGCTAACCATGCAGAATCGGGTTTAACATTAGGCTCTTTTGCAGGGAGCAGGCGTTTAGCTAAGATCTTAAGCATCATGAAACCTGGCGATTACCTGTTTGTCGAATTTGGTCATAACGACCAGAAAGAAAAAGGACCAAACGATGGTGCCTATAAATCGTACACCGAAAGGTTAAAGACCTTTATTAGCGAGGCAAAGAAAAAGGGTGGTATTCCGGTTGTGGTAACTTCTACCAGCCGACGGTCTTTTGGCCCGGAAGGAAAAATTGTAAATTCTCTGGGCGATTTCCCCGATGCGGCACGTAAGGTAGCTGCCGAAGAAAAAGTTGCCTTGATTGATCTTAATGCCATGACAACAACTTTATTTAATGCCCTGGGCGAAGAACCTTCTAAAAAAGCATTTGTACATTACCCGGCCAATAGTTACCCTGGGCAGGATAAAGCACTGGCCGATAATACCCATTTTAACCCTTATGGAGCTTACGAAATTGCACAATGCATTATTTTAGGCATTAAGGAGCAGAAACTGGGCATTGCGAAATACCTGATTAGTGATCTGCCGAAATTCGATCCGGCGAAACCAGACGACGTAAACAGCTGGCACTGGCCCGAAAGTCCGAAAAGTAGCGTGGTCAAACCTGATGGCAATTAACAAATGGAGAAGATGAGAACAATATTGATCTTGCTGCTTTTTTCTTCGGCGGTTACCGTTTTTGGGCAAAACGCATTACAGCCATTTGCCTTAAGCGAAGTTAAATTATTGGAAGGCCCCTTTAAACGGGCGCAGGAAACCGATTTAAAATATATGCTGTCGCTCGATGCCGACCGGCTGCTTGCTCCATATTTACGGGAAGCCGGGTTAACACCTAAAGCGCAGTCGTATGGCAATTGGGAAAATACGGGTTTGGATGGTCATATCGGCGGCCATTATTTATCGGCCATTTCGTTAATGTATGCCGCTACCGGCGATATACGTTTAAAGGAAAGATTGAATTATATGGTTGCGGAACTGGCCAAATGCCAGAATCGAAATGGCGATGGTTATCTGGCGGGTATTCCGGGAGGAAAGGAAATCTGGAAAGAAATTAAAGCTGGTAACATTAAGTCATCTAGTTTCTCGCTTAACGGTAAATGGGTGCCTTTGTACAATATCCATAAAATTTATGCAGGTTTATACGATGCTTATGCAGTTGCCGGCAATGTACAGGCCAAAGAGATGCTGATTAAATTAACCGACTGGTGTGTGGATCTGGTGGCCAATTTATCCGATCAGCAGGTGCAGGAGCTTCTTAAGAGCGAGCACGGTGGTTTAAACGAAACTTTCGCACATGTGTATGCCCTAACCGGCGATCAAAAGTATCTTAAATTGGCAAGACGATTTTCAGATCAGTCTATCCTTAAACCGCTTTTAAAAAATACGGATGCGCTAAATGGTTTACATGCCAATACGCAGATCCCGAAAGTGATTGGTTTTGAGCAGATTGCTTTGCTGGATAAAGATACTGCCTGGGCCAATGCAGCCAGTTTTTTCTGGAAAACGGTGGTACAACATCGTACCGTAGCCATTGGGGGGAACAGTGTAAGGGAGCATTTTCATCCCGCGAACGATTTTTCATCGATGACTGAATCGCGCGAAGGGCCCGAAACCTGCAATTCCTATAACATGCTAAAGCTAACCAAACAGTTATTTTTGGCTGCTCCTGCTAACACTTACCTCGATTATTACGAACGTACACTCTATAACCATATTCTCAGTTCGCAAAGGCCAGCAGGTGGTTTTGTGTATTTTACACCAATGCGTCCAGGGCATTACCGTACCTATTCGAGTCCGCAGGAGAGTTTTTGGTGTTGTGTAGGCTCTGGTCTGGAGAACCATGGAAAATACGGCGAGCTGATTTACGCCCATAATGCGAATGATGTATATGTAAACCTTTTTATTCCCTCAACCCTAAACTGGAAGGAGAAAGGCCTTCAGCTTACACAGCAAACACTTTTTCCTGAGGCTGAAAATACTACGCTCCAATTTAAGCTGACAAACAAACAGCGTTTTGCTTTGCATTTCCGTAAACCCGCCTGGTTAGGACAAGAAAAAATGACGGTTTTGGTGAATGGGAAAAAGGTAGCGGTAAAAAACGATGTTAACGGTTATTGCAGTATCGACCGTGTTTGGGCTAGTGGTGATGTGGTTAATATTGCCTTACCAATGCATACCACAACTGAGTTTATGCCGGATGGTTCGGATTGGGTAGCTTTTCTTCGCGGTCCGATTGTATTGGCTGCAGCACTCGATACCTTAGGTGAACCCAATTTAACAGCCGATGATAGCAGGATGGGGCACATTGCCTCAGGCGCTTTATTTCCAATTAGCGATGCACCATTGGTTACAGGGAGAAAAAATACTTTAGCAAAAGAAATTACACTAACAGATCGGAGCACTTTAACTTTCAGTGCGCAAAATGCGATTTATCAACCTAAATATAAATCGTTAAAACTGGTGCCATTTTATACTTTGGCCGAAAAACGTTACGTGGTTTACTTTCCATATAGCAGTGCAGCGGCATTGCCCGAACGTGCGAAGGCGATTAAACTGGCCGAAGAGGAAAAGATGATATTGGAGCAGAAAACGGTCGATTTGGTTAATACCGGCGAACAACAACCAGAGTCGGATCATCATTTTAAAGGTGAGCAAACCGATAACGGTACTTTTAAAGAAAGACATTTTAGAAATGGAAAAGGATGGTTTAGCTACTCGCTTAAAAATAAGGATTTACTGGCTACGAAGCTGAGTTTAACTTATTACGGAAAGGAAAAGAACAGAAACTTTTCGATCTGGATTAATGGTGTTGTTATTGAAAACGTAAAGCTTGATGGGAGCAGAGGGGAGGCTTTTTATACCCAGGAGTACGAAATTCCAAAGGCATTGCTAAAAGCAGATTTAGAGCTGAAGTTTGTCGCGGATAGTGGTTCAGCGATAGCGAATGTGTATGAAGTGAGGTTGGTGAAGTAGGTTTGTATAATCAAATACGATCGTCTTCCTGAACTTGTTTCAGGACCTCAATTTAATGGTTTTATTCGAGGAAGAAGAGATGCTGAAACAAGTTCAGCATGACGTACTGGAATGATTTATTTCCTGCCCGTAGAGCCCTTCGGAACGCTACGGACAGATTGATTTAGATTGCTCCTCTTATGGTATCGTCATTTCGAGCGGAGAGTAACGAAGTCGAGAAATCTTTATAGATAGATTTCTCCGTTTCGCCAACTTGCAAAAAACCGGTTGGCTCCAGTCGAAATGACGATCCTATCACTACTTAGCTTTCTTAACCCCTTCGCTGGTCATTACTACACGTTTCATCGTTCCGTCGTTGTTATAATTCAGGTAGTCGATGCATACCGAGCGCCTGTAGCTACCTCCATCGGTATTGATAGCACCATTGTGGTAAATGAAGTACGATTTGCCTTTAAAATCAATAATAGCTTGATGATTGGTATTCGAATTTCCGGCAATTTCGTTCAAAATGCCTTTATATTCCCAGGGGCCATTAATGTTTTTACTCATCGCATACACAATTTTTTCAGGGAATTGAGAAGCATAAGACAGATAATACCATCCTTTTCTTTTGTGTACCCATGGTGCTTCGGTAAACTCAGGTACATCTACTTTCTGGATTGGCCCATCCAGTTCGATCATGTTTTTTTTCAGTTTGGCGTAATAACATTTTTGGTTGCCCCAAAATAAATAAGCCTGGCCATCATCATCAATAATTACCGTTGGGTCGATATCATCCCAGCTAATCTTCACATCAGTGGTCATATCATTGGTGATTAAAGCTTTCCCAATGGCATCTTTAAAAGGACCTCTCGGGTTATCGGCAACTGCTACACCGATAGATTTGCCATGAATGGTACCATGGGTAATGGCCACATACCAATAAAATTTACCATCCCTTTCAATTACCTGCGAAGCCCAGGCATCGTCTTTCGCCCATGCAAAATCTTTTACATTGAGCGGCGATTTATGTTCTTTCCAGGTAACCATATCGGCAGACGAATAGCACAGCCATTCGTGCATCTCGTAAGTGTTTTTAGGCTTTGGGGGTACATCGTGCCCGGTGTATAGGTAAACCGAATCGCCATATACAAAAGCAGCCGGATCGGCAGTATATTTATCGGTAATGATTGGGTTGCCTTTGGCTACAATGACCTGCTCTTGCGCTTTAACTGTAAAGTAGGTAGATGCGAGCATTAAAATCAATCCGCATCTTTTAAAATTCTTTACCATACTTATTGTTTTAATAATTCTTTAAGTTCTTTTTCTTTAATGCTAAGGATGGTCCCATGCCTTAAACCTTTTGGTAGGCTGATTTTATCCGAAACATCGCTCCAATTTTTTAGATCATCAGATTGTATTGCACCATATTTATGATCGCGGTATTTATCAAAATACACCATCCAGTTGTTACCGGTTTTAAGGGTAGTTGGTCCTTCTGCCCAGTAATTTCCGGTAATCGGGTTTCCAGCTTTGTTGTAAGGACCAATTAGTTGATCGGAATAAGCAATTTTGATGTTTTTTTGTGCAGGCTGGCGGGTTTCATCCTTTAAAAACATGATAAACCTTTTGCCCTCTTGCACAATAGTTGCATCAATTACATTAAAGCCCGGATCGTAAAGCAGTTTGGTTTCCGAAAAGGTTTTGAAATCTTTAGTGGTAACATAATACATGCGGTGGTTATAGCCGCTCTCCTCTGTCGAAGCTGTTTCGTTAAATTTACCGGTTATGGTAGTTGCCCAATAAATCATGTAGGTTTTCGTCTGGCTATCGTAGGTAATTTCGGGTGCCCAGGTATTGCGTGCGCCCGCTTCTTTTGCCATAACGGGTATAAATTGTTGTTCGCTCCAGTTGATGAGATCTTTAGAGCTGGCATAACCAATTCCTTTATCTTTCCAGCTAACTGTCCATACCATGTGAAACAAACCATCTGCCCCACGGATGATACAAGGATCGCGCATCAACTTGTCGTTACTCACAGTAGGGCTAAGGAAAGACTGATCATTTTTCAATGCTGTCCACTTATAAGCATCGGTGCTGTAGGCCAGGTGAAGCCCATCTTCGCCATTGCCCTTAAAGTAGGCGAAAAGATAAATTTCCTTTTTAGCCTGTGCCTGCACATTTAGAACAGCCGAAATAAGCAGTAAAGCGATATAGAATAGTTTCTTCATGATTTTATTTTTGCGTTACAACAATTACAAAACCACCAAATGGTTTCATCTTGATGGGAGGAGGAGATTTAAGGTCGATGCTTCCGGTTATAAAATCAGCACCTTGCTCGGCATCTGTAATGATTTCAGCCTCTTTTGCGTTGAATTTTGAAAGGTCAAGATAGACTAGTTTATCCGAATTTTCGCCATTTATACCCGCGATATACCATTTCGAGCCTGCTTTACGTGCCATTACAACAAATTTACCAGGGTAACCATCCATAAATTTAGTGTCTTGCCAGCTTGCCGGAAAAGTTTGCAAAAATGATTTTACGTAAGCCGGTACAGTAGCCATTCCTTCCGGAGATTCGGCCAGGTGCTGCACGCCCGATTGAAAAATTACGGGTAAAGCCAACTCGAATGCACTGCTGGTTTTACGGTTAATGTTTGCAATTTTATACAAAGTCATAGGCGTAAAATCCATCGGATCGAAAACATTGCGGGTAAAAGGAATGGTGGTGGCATGCATCGGCTCTTCGTTGGCATTGTTCTGTTCGAAGGTGATAAATTCCATACCCTTAATCGATTCCATGGTCATTAAATTAGGGTAGGTTCTTTGCCAGCCTCTCGGTAATGTTGCGCCATGACAGTTTACGCTGAGGTTGTATTTCGCTGCATCTTCAAATATTTCGAGGTAATAGCGAATCATCGATTGGCCATCGCCACCAAAGAAATCTATTTTAACACCCTTAATACCCATTTCCTGTAAGCGTGCGAATTCTTTTAGCCTTTCTGCGCGGTTGTTGAGCTTATTTTTTGGGGTATATTTCACCGTATTCCAGTCGCCGGCCGAGTTGTACCATAACAGCAGGCCCACCTTTTTTTGTTTGGCATAATCGGCCAGTTCCTTCATTTTCTCGTAGCCGATATTGCGGTCCCAGTTAACATCAATTAAGCAATATTCCCAATGCATATCGGCTGCAAAATCGATGTATTTCTTTTGGATATCGTAGGTGATGGAATTGTCTTTTAACATAATCCAGCTCCACGAAGCTTTACCCAGCTGAAAATTGGCCGGATTGATGTTCGTTTTTGCCGGATAGGCCAGATCGGTACCCAGACTGGATTCGGTAACCGTTTTTAAGCTGCCTATGGCAATAATACGCCATGGAGTGTACCAGGGTAAATTAGATTGGGGATTTACATTTTGACCGGTATAAGCTTCTCTCTTATCAGGCAAACCAATCTGGTAATTGCCTTTTGCCGAGTTTTGCTGCAAGCGGGTAGCACAGTAATTACTATCCAAACCGGTTTCAGAAACCAGTAGCCACGTATTTTTATAATTGAATAGTGCTGGATAAACCCAGCCTGCGGCAGTTGGTGCTGCTGTACCTACGGCTATATCTTTCTGGTAATACTCTTCGTAAGATGGATTGGTAGCTTCCCATCCTGTTTTAGCCACCGACATGGGCTGCATCCAGGCTTTCGAACTTCCGAAAAAGTGAAAGCTGGTTTTTTCTTCGGTAATTTGTTTGGTTTGCGTATCGCGGTCAGGGAAATAATAACGGAAAGCTACGCCATCGTTCGATACCTGAAAAATAACATCTATTTTTTTTGAAGCGGCATTTTGCAGGTGAAAAACCCTTTTTTGCGCCAGATACTGATGGTTTAAGCGTTTACTGTTCTGCAAAATATAGCTGTCTTTTACCTGCTCATTTTTAGATACTGAAAACAGCGAGAGGTTTTTACTGAAATCCTCATCAGCTCTTACCAGGCCCAGCGCAGACTGATCCAGCACTTTTTCTGAATTTTTGCTGATGGAGTAAAACAAGGCTTTGTTTTTGATAAATACAGAAACCGAAAGGGATTTATCGGGACTGTTTACCTGATATTGCATTTGTGCACTGGCCATTTGTGTTAAAGCCAGCATTAAAAAAACGGTCTTAAATAATATATTTTTCATTTTTGATTATTTTAATTCAAGAACCACAACCGATTGAGCGGGTAATTCTACCTTTAAAGTGTTTCCTGATTTTTTTGCGCCGTTAAATTTGGCATTGTGCACTTTATCGGCATTTGCAAAACTATTTACATCGGTTAGTTTGGCCGAAGTTAAGATCTGCCCGCTAACTGTGCTCCATTTCAAACCATCTAAAGCTGTGCTTAAAGCAATTTTCCTGTTTGGATCGAGGTTAACCAACGAAATATGAATCGCACCGCTTGCATCCTGCGAAGCAGAAACGTTTAAGGCTGGAATTTTTTGGTCGCCTACGGTATAATCAGGACTGGTAAAGGCAATTGGTAAGTATTTAGCATCCTGGTGCACCTTATACAAATCAAAAACATGGTAAGTAGGGGTGAGGATCATTTTATCCTTTTCTGTTAAAATTAAGGCCTGCAATACGTTTACAGTTTGTGCCAGATTGGCCATTTTTACACGGTCAGAATGGTTGTTAAAGATATTTAAAGTAGTGCCTGCAATAAGTGCATCGCGTAAGCTGTTTTGCTGATACAAGAAGCCTGGATTGGTGCCGGGCTCTACATCCGTCCAGATTCCCCATTCGTCTACCACTAAGGCCACTTTCTTTTTCGGATCGTATTTGTCCATAATGGCCGAGTGTTTGGTTACCAGTTCTTCCATTTTTAAACAGTTTTTCATGGTCGAAAAATACTGGGCTTCATCAAATTTGGTAGCCGATCCTTTTACTCCCCAATTACCTGTTGGGATGGTATAATAATGCAAAGTTAGGCCCCACATCTGGTTGCCAATATTTTTCATGCAGGTTTCGGTCCAGTTATAATCGCCCGAGTTTGCACCGCTGGCAATTCTTTTTAACGGTGCACCCGGATAGTTGCGGGCATAGGTTGCATACCTGCGGTATAAATCAGAATAGTAAGCTGGAGTCATATTGCCGCCGCATCCCCAGCTTTCGTTTCCTACACCCCAAAATGTTACTTTCCATGGTTTTTCTCTTCCATTTTGGCTGCGGATGGCGGTCATTGGGCTCACCCCATCAAAATTCAGGTATTCTACCCATTTGGCCATTTCTTCAACGGTTCCGCTGCCCACGTTGCCCGCAATGTAAGGTTCGCAATCAATCATCTGGCAGAGATCTAAAAACTCGTGTGTTCCAAAGCTATTGTCTTCAGTTACGCCGCCCCAGTTGGTGTTCACCATTTTTGGGCGCTGGTTTCTTGGTCCAATACCATCTCTCCAATGGTATTCATCGGCAAAGCAACCGCCTGGCCAGCGCAGGTTAGGTACTTTAATTTTCTTTAAGGCATCTACAATATCGAGTCTGATCCGCCCTTTATTTGGAATGGTTGAGTTTTCATCTACCCAAAAACCATCGTAAATACAACGGCCAAGGTGCTCAGAAAAATGTCCGTAAATGTGTTTGCTTACCACCTGGTCGCCTCCGGCTTTGATGGTGAGCTGTGTTTCATTTTGTGCCTGCGCCAGGATAGAAGTGCCCAGCAAGGCTATACCGGCGAATAATTTTTTGATCATCATTTTGTAGCGTATATTTAATTGAATGGGATTTTTATTACGTTAAAAGAGTAAGGCTTTAAAGTCATGTTCAGGTTTTTGCCTTTTAAGCTTACTGCGCTGGTTTGCGGACTTACAGCAAGCGGATTTTCGAAAGAATTAATCTGGTTTAAATTCGTATTGGCCAGTTCTTCACTGGTGCCCTTGCTTTTCAATTTAAGTTTCCCATCCAGGTTAAAATCAATAGCCTGAGCCTGATCTGAGTTATTGGCGATTTTAATAATCAGCTCTTTTCTGCCTTTATCCGTTACCGCAGAAGCGTATAATCCATCCTGGCCGGTAATGTTTTTATCGCCTAAAGTAATGGCTATCACATCTGTGCCTTTATTGGTCGAAAAAAGTTTTTGTACATAATAATCAGGCGTGCCATACGATTTCAGGTTATCCACCCAAATCATATCAGGAGCCCACTGCCAAGCATCGATATGCGCAAAAAGCGGGGCATAAGAAGCCATTTGTACCACATCGGCATTGCGCTCCAAGCCCGTCATTAAAGAGGCAGATGCCAGCGCACTTTGCCAGTTGTTTTTATTATTACCGGTAATATTGCCACTGGCATGTACAGCATACTCGCCTACAAAAACCTTTGAGCCGTTACGTGGATAATTGTCGTACCTGCCGGCATTTTTTAAAAACCAATCGGCCGGGCGATAATAATGTTCATCGATGAAATCGGCATTGTTGCTTCTTAAAGTGTTGTTTAACAGGTTAAAGCGATCGCCTTCAGGGTCGGTTCCCGAACTGTTGATGAGTTTAAAATCAGGGTATTTGGCTTTGATGGCTTTGGTAAAAATCGCTACCCTTTCTAAATATTGAGGTCCCCAGTTTTCGTTACCCACGCCCATCATTTTTAGATTGAAAGGTTTCGGGTGACCTAAATCGGCGCGCATTTTACCCCATTTGGTGGTGATATCGCCATTGGCAAATTCAATCAGGTCTAAAGCATCCTGTACATAAGGATCAAGTTCATCAAGTGAAGCCACTTCGGCCGAGTTAAACTGGCAGGCCATACCACAGTTTAAGATTGGTAAAGCATCCGAGCCAATATCTTCGGCCAGTTGAAAATATTCGAAAAAGCCCAAACCGAAGCTTTGGTAATAATCGGGTGCCGGGCGGTGTGCAAACTCGGTATTCCAGCGGTTCATAATCAATTGCCTGTTTTCAATCGGGCCAATAGTTTTCTTCCATTGGTAACGGTTGGCCAGATCGGTTCCTTCTACAATACAGCCCCCAGGGAAGCGGATAAAGCCGGGTTTCATATCGGCCAGTAACTGTACCATATCTGCCCTTAAACCTTGCGGACGGTTTTTCCAGGTATCGCCGGGAAACAAGGAGATCATATCCAGATCGATATTTCCATTGCCCTGAAATAAAATAGAGAATTTGGCTTTAGGGTCGGTTTCGGTAGCCGTAAAGCTAGCCGATTGCTTTTTCCAGTCGTTCCCCGTTTGATCAGGAGTTAAGCTTCCTTGTCCAATTACCTTGTTGTTGGCATCTTTTAACAGGAGTACGAGTTTAACCCCAGGCTGGGCTTGACGGTACATGACTGAAAAATCGTAACGCAGGCCTTTTTTTACACCAATTCCTTTAAAGCCCTCATTAACAAGTTCAAAATCGTCGGTTTGTTTTTTTACCTGTAAATACCGGGGATTAGCGGTATTCACCTCCTTACGGTTTACCACCAATATCTCGCCTTCCTGCGGTCTTTTTCTTTGAATACTCCAGCCCATTAAAGGTTTGGCAAACTCGAACGAACGGTTTTTGATGAGCTCGGCATAAATACCACCATCTGCACCAAAATTAATGTCTTCGAAAAATACACCCCACATATTGGGCTGTACTTTGGCCACAGATTGATCGATGCTTACTTTAATGGTTTTGGGTGCCTGTGCAAATGCGTTGGGCGCTAAGCCAAAGCCGGTTAGGCCATACATCGCGCACGCACATATTGCACCCTTTAAAGGAGAATTTAATTTCATACGGTTTAATATTTGGAAGATTCTAATCGTAAAAGTAAAATATTTAAAATAATAAACGTTAATTTAACATTTATTTTTTTGTTGCCTTTCAATTTTGTTCATAAATTCTAGCATATTAGCATTCACAATAATGATATGACGGGCGAAAATTAGCCAGGGAGTAGTAAAAGGGTTTAGTAAAGTAACTTTTTACTTGATGTTTTTAATTTATTTTAAAGAAACCTTTAAAATCTTTCTTATAACATATTGTCATGCTAAAAAAGCAGGATACTACAGGATGCACGTTAAAAATATACTATTTACATTCGGCTTGAATCAATTAACCGTTGTTACCACGCTTCTGTTAATATTCGCTAACCAATTGCACACGATGAGCCTTCTTTACGCCAATATTTCTGGTATTGATGATGTTTTTTGCAGGGCTGTTTGTGCCCGGAAAGCAATTTCATCCCATCTAAAAATTAATATGGATTTCAAAAAATATCTTTTGCTTACACTGCTAAATGTATTTGCATTTTATGGTTTCGCACAGCAAAAAAGCGTAGCTGCCAGCACCGATCCGAAAACACTAAAGCTCTTTTTCGAAAAGGCCTACCTGCAAACCGATCGGCCCTATTACAGCACCGGCGAAACGGTTTGGTTTAGCGCCTATCTCGTTAACGGAAAAAGTACAAGTTTAACTGCTACCAGCAATAACCTGTATGTAGAGCTGGTTTCTTCAAAATCGCTTGTGCTCGATAGTAAAATTATCAGAATTGATGGCGGTTTGGGCAAAGGCGATTTCGAATTGAAAGATTCCATTCCATCAGGCTGGTACAACATCAGGGCATACACCAGCTGGATGCGGAATTTTGGTAATGATTTTGTGTTTCAGAAAAGAATATACGTAAGCAATAATATTGTAGAAAACGCATCTTATTTTACCCGTAACGCGGCGAAAAAGAACGATGAGGCAGCAACGGCCAAATCAAAATCGATTGCATTTTTCCCCGAAGGTGGCTCGCTGGTTGAGGGCTTAACAAGCGTGGTCGCTTTTAAAACTAACGATGAACTGGGCAACGGGCTAAAAGCAACGGGAAGCATAATCTCATCAAAGGGCGATACCGTTGCTACATTTAACAGTACCGAAGCCGGAATGGGCATTTTTGCCTTAACACCTCAACCAGGCGAAAAGTACCGTGTTGCCGGGTATTACGGCCAGGAAAAATTTTCGGCTACGTTGCCGGCTATATTGGGTAAAGGCCTATCGCTGCACGTTACTACCGATTCGGCCAATATTAAAGCAATAATTAGTGCCAATTCTCCCGTTTTTGCCGAATTAAAAGATAAAAGTATATCCATCCTGGTTAAACATGCTGGAGATGTAATTTACTCGGGTGCTATCAAACTCAGCAAGCCTACGGTTTCGGTTAGCATCCCAACCAAAGGGTTTCCAAAGGGAATTTCGGCGTTTACACTCCTTGATGATCAGGGCAGGCCTAATTGCGAAAGACTTGTATTTATCCAGGGTGATGAAAATATCCAGATGGCCATAACGGCAGATAAGGCCACCTACAAACCCCGCGAGAAGGTGACTTTAAAGCTTAAAACGAGCAATACGCTTGGTCAGCCAGTTAAAACTACCCTCTCTCTGGCGGCTGTTGATGAAATGATTCCGGATGACGGGCAAAATATCATGGCTTATCTGTTGCTGCAATCGGAGGTTAGGGGAGAGGTTAAAAATGCTGCGCAATATTTTGATCCAGGCAATCCATCACGGGTAAAACAGCTCGATTTACTATTACTTACCCAAGGTTGGAGAGATTATTTATGGAAAAAGCTGGCCGATTCGAGTATTAAAATCAGCTACATGCCCGAACCAGGTATTACCATTAAAGGTTCGGTAAGAGAAAAACTGGCCAATAAACCACTGGCCAACATGAACATCATTTTATTTGGCTCTAATTTTACAGGCGATAAGCTTTTTACTACCAAAACCGATCAGGCAGGAAATTATTTTCTCGATGGCTTAAAATGGTTCGGCAACCAGGCCATTAAAATTTCATCAAAAGACGATAAAGGCAAAAAAGGAGGCTGGCTGAAGATCGATACCTTAATTAAGCCCTTAAACCTGGCTTCGTTAAAAATGCCACTAACGGGTATTCCAAATCCTTTAAATGTAGAGTTGGGTAAGCGCATGGATTATAACCGCACCTATAAATTTGGCGATTCTATAACGCTTAGCGAAGTGGAAATTAAAGCAGCGAAAAGCAGGCAGGTGAATCTTTTTGAAGAAACTTTAACCACATTCGGTTATCCCGAGCAGGTTTTTAACATTACAGCAGCCGATTATTCGTATAAAGGACTGGAACATTTTCTGTTAACCAAGGCCAATGGCGCTATGCCGGCAGATGAGGGCGATAGTATCAGTAACGAAGGGATAACTTTTATCGCCAACGGGAAAAGAATAAGGCCGAGGATTAAGGTAAACAATAGGGAAGAACTGGTAGCTGAGCGACTGGATTACTACAGTTTAACCATGGATCAGATTAATCAGGTGAAAATTCAGCACTTAATTGGAAGTACCGGTAACGATGTGTACCTCATAAGCCTGAATTTAAAAGACGAGGCGCTGCTTGGCTCAAATTTAAACCTGTTAAATGTTAATTTGAATGGATACTACAATGCCCGTACTTTTTATTCGCCCAATTATGCCAACCCGGCTACCCAAAGTAAAGATTTAAGGACCACCATATTCTGGAACCCCAGCATAAAAACAAACGAAAACGGAGAGGCAACCATCACTTTTTACAACAGTGATAATAAGAGCAATGTGCGCATTAAAGCCGATGGAATTACAGATAAAGGAATTGCTGTGGCGGCCAAAACCGGATATAAAGTTCAATAACCAATTAACACACAGATATGTATAAACTATACTTTCAATAAAACAGTTATGAATATCAAAATCTTCATTTTCTGTTTAATCGGCTTTACATTTTATTCCGGAGCCATTTTTGCCCAGCGCCAGATGGAGAAGCTAGGGCGCGGGCTAATTGCCGTACGCCAGAATAACGATTCGGTTTATGTAAGCTGGCGTGTATTGGGCACCGATCCCGATGATATTGCTTTTAACCTTTACCGTAAAACCGGAACCAGCGAAGCCATAAAGCTAAACCACGACCCAATTACCCAAAGCAGCAACTTTATTGATGCCGGCGTTAAGTTTGGGCTGGCCAACAGTTATTTTGTTAAACCGGTTTTAAAAGGCCATGAAGCTGAAGCCAGTAAAGCTTTTACTTTGGCTGCTAACCAAGCTGTTCAGCAATATTTAACTATCCCTTTAAAAACGCCTGCAGGCTATACCCCAAATGATGTTTCGGTGGGCGATTTAGATGGCGATGGCGAATACGATATTATTGTACACCAAACCGGCCGTGGCCGGGATAACTCTTCAAACGGGTTGACAGACCCGCCTATTTTTCAGGCTTACAAGCTGGATGGAACTTTCTTATGGGAAATAAATTTGGGGAAAAATATCCGTGAAGGGGCGCATTACACCCAGTTTATGGTGTACGATCTGGATGGTGATGGCATAGCCGAAATGGTTTGTAAAACTGCTGATGGCACGGTAGATGGCAAAGGAAAAGTAATTGGCGATGCCACAAAAGATTACCGCAACAGCAATGGTAAAATATTGGATGGCCCCGAATTTTTAACTGTTTTTAGCGGCAGAACAGGCGAAGCCCTGGCCACCACCGATTACATTCCTGCCCGTGGCGATATTGGTTCCTGGGGTGGTAAAGGTGGTAATGGCAAAAACGACAACACCGGTAACCGCGTAGATAGGTTTAATGCCTGTGTGGCTTATTTAGATGGCATTCATCCCAGTGTGGTAATGTGCAGGGGCTATTACGGCCGGACAGTTTTGGCTGCCTGGGACTGGCGCAATGGTAAACTAACTTCGCGCTGGGTATTCGATACCAAAGATGGCAAAAATCCCTTTTCAGGTCAGGGAAACCACAATTTAACCGTTGCCGATGTAGATGGCGATGGTAAAGATGAAATTATTTATGGTTCGATGTGTGTTGATAATAATGGAAAAGGTTTGTACACTACGGGTTTAAGGCATGGCGATGCCATTCATGTTTCAGATCTTGATCCCGAACATCCGGGTTTAGAAGTTTTTGGTGTACATGAAATTGAAGAAGGCACAAAAGGTCCTGGTGCAGCAGTTTATGCTGCCAAAACCGGCGAAATATTATGGAAAGGTTCGGATGATGAAGATGTAGGCAGAGGCGTGGCCGATAATATCGATAATACCCGTTATGGCGCACAGATGTGGTGGTCGGGATCGAACGGGTTATATGACATTAAGGGGAACAGGATTGGCGATCAGCCGCGGTCTACCAATTTCCTTATTTATTGGGATGGCGATTTATCTCGCGAACTTTTAGACGGCAACCACATTGATAAATACAATGGAGGGCGGCTTTTTACGGCCGATGGCTGCGTATCGAACAACGGAACGAAATCTACTCCGGCTTTAAGTGCCGATTTATTTGGCGATTGGCGCGAGGAATTGATTTTGAGAAGCTATGATAACCAGAGCTTACGCATTTATACCACCACTATCCCAACCGAACACCGCAATTATACATTGATGCACGATCCGCAATACCGTTTAAGTATTGCCTGGCAAAACGATGGCTATAACCAGCCACCACATACCGGTTTTTATTTCGGCTATGGTATGAAAAAAGCCCCAAAACCCAATATTGTACTTGTAGAACCTAAAAAATAACATGCGTACCATTAAACAAGCTTTAATTTTTTGCTTCGGATTGCTTTTACCGGCAGCAGCAATGGCCCAGCGTCAGATGGAAGCATTGGGCCGGGGCGTAGTAGCGGTGCACATGCCCGGCGACAGCGTTTTTGTAAGCTGGCGGCTGCTGGGTACCGATTCTGATGATATTGCCTTTAACCTTTACCGCAGAACGGATCATAGCCAGGTAGTAAAATTAAACCAGATACCCATAACCGGTGCCACAATTTTTACCGATAAAAAAACAGATTTCACTGGAGATAATGAATGGTTCGTAAGGCCGGTTATCCATGGAAAAGAGCGGAATGAAAGTGCTGCTTTTGCCTTACAAAAAAATACCTCTGCCAAACCATATTTGTCTGTTCCCCTAAAAACTTTGGCTGGTTATACGCCTAACGATGTTTCGGTTGGCGATTTGGATGGCGATGGAGAATATGAAATTGTTTTACATCAGGCAGGCACTGCGCATGATAATTCTCATCCTGGTTTCACCTCCGAGCCTTTGCTCGAGGCTTATAAACTGGATGGTACCTTTTTATGGCGCATTAACCTGGGCAAAAATATTCGCGAAGGGGCACATTATACCCAGTTTATGGTGTACGATCTGGATGGCGATGGCAGGGCAGAAATAGCTTGCAAAACAGCAGATGGGACTGTGGATGGAAAAGGAAAGGTAATCGGCGATTCGACCAAAGACTGGAGAAATAAAAGTGGATATATTTTAACCGGCCCGGAGTTTCTGACTATTTTTGATGGCCTAACCGGCGCTGAAATTATTACCACCAACTTTATTCCTGCCCGTTCTCCTAATCTCAATCCTTCGCCCGAAGAACTAAAAAAGACCTGGGGAGATGCTTATGGCAACAGAATGGACCGTTTTTTAGCTGCTGTGGCCTATCTCGACGGAAAACACCCCAGTTTAATTATGAGCAGGGGATATTACACCCGTATTTTTATAACAGCCTGGGATTTTAACGGAAAAAGCCTCCATAAAAAATGGACTTTCGATAGTGTTGAGTCTGGCAATAAGCGATATAGCGGTCAGGGAAACCATAATTTGAGTATTACCGATGTAGATGGCGATGGTAAAGATGAAATTATTTATGGCGCCATGACCATCGATGATGATGGAAAAGGATTATATACCACCGGTTTAGGTCATGGCGATGCTTTACACGTTGGCGATCTGGACCCCGACAGGCCCGGATTGGAAGTGTTCGATATTCAGGAAAGGTTTTCGGATGCCGGGGCAAACTTCAGGGATGCCAGAACCGGAGAGGTTTTGTGGAAGAAAGCTTCGGTAAGTGCCGGGGCGGATGGTGAAGGACCGGGGAGAGGGTTGGCGTTAAACATCGACCCCAGATACCGGGGATCTGAGTGCTGGGTTGCCGGGGCAGGAATCACAGGTATGTTTGATGCCAAAGGCAACAAAATTTCGAATGCTACTCCAAGCGTTAACTTCGGTATTTTTTGGGATGGCGACTGCCAGAGCGAACTTTTAAACAGCACTTCGATTGATAAGTGGGATTATGAAAATGCAAAAACTGTTCGGCTGCTGAATGCCAGGGCCTACAACTGCTTATCCAATAATGGAACCAAATCTACCCCCGCATTATCGGCCGATATTTTGGGCGACTGGAGGGAGGAAGTGATTTACCGTACTGCCGATGCCAGTGAATTGAGGATATTTACCACAACCATTCCAACCACACACCGCTTTTACACTTTTATGCACGATCCGCAGTACCGTTTAAGTATTGCCTGGCAAAATGTAGGTTACAATCAGCCGCCACATACCAGTTTTTACATGGGCGATGATATGAACCAACCGCCAAAACCCAATATCAAACCAATTAAAAACCACCACAATTCTCAATAAATCATCATGAAAAAATATAGCTACATCCTAACCGGAGTAATCATTACCCTCGCCACGCTTGCTTTTGTTGCACCACATAAACCAGCTTTGCATACCATTGGCGATTCTACCGTTCGCAACTCCAATAAAGAAACCTGGGGTTGGGGAACGCCCATAGCCGAACTTTTCGATACCACAAAAATACATGTTGAAAACAATGCCATGGCTGGCCGGAGTACCCGTACTTACCTTTCAGAAGGTCGTTGGGATAAAGTTTTGGAAACATTAAAGCCCGGCGATTTCGTAACCATGCAGTTTGGCCATAACGATGGCAGCGCACCCGACACTACAAAAGCAGGGAGAAGAGGTGTTTTAAAAGGAACCGGCGAAGAAACCAAAGTTTTAACCTGGCCCGATGGGAAAGTAGAAACCGTGCATACCTATGGCTGGTATATCCGCAAATTTGTGCGCGAAACCAAAGCAAAAGGAGCTACGCCCATTGTTGTTTCCATGATTCCGCGAAACATTTTTAAAGATGGTAAAGTAGTACGTGCCAGTAACGATTTTGGCAAATGGGCAGCAGAAGTAGCCAAACAAGAAAATGCTTATTTCGTCGACCTGAATCAAATTACCGCCGATAAATACGACGCGCTTGGTCCGGATAAAGTGAAGTTATATTTCCCCGGCGATCATACCCATACTAATTTAGAAGGCGCAAAAGTGAATGCCCAATCGGTAGTGGAGGGAATTAAGTCGCTAAAGGATTGTGATTTGAAGAAGTATTTGCTTTGAAACAAAACCTCGCAGGTTTTTTAACGAACTTCAAATTAAACCTGCGAGGTTTATGTAATAGATTTCTCCATTCCGCTACGCTTCAGTCGAAATGACGATCCCAAATATCTGTGCAATCAATTAATCTGTGTAATCAAGCCCGAAGGGTGTAATCAATCAAAAATGAAATCAACTAAATACCTATACCTCATTCTCTTAACCGCGTTCATTATTTTTTCTTCCTGCATTGTTTTAAAGCAGCAGGCTAAACCCACTTTATTTCTCATTGGCGATTCGACCGTAAAAAACGGAAAAGGCAAAGGCGATGGTTCTTTGTGGGGCTGGGGGAGTTTTATTGGCAATTTATTCGATACCGATAAAATAACAGTCGAAAATGATGCCCTGGGTGGAACCAGCAGCCGTACCTTTCAAACCAACGGCCTTTGGGATGCTGTGCTGGTAAAAATTAAAAAAGGCGATTTCGTAATGATGCAGTTCGGGCATAACGACAGCAGTCCGCTAGATGATACTGCCCGTGCCCGTGGCACCATAAAAGGAATTGGTATGGAAAGCAAAGACACCTACAATCCCATCAAAAAAAAGCAGGAAACGGTTTATACCTACGGCTGGTACATGCGCAAATTTATTAGTGATGTTAAGGCCAAAGGAGCAACACCCATTATCTGTTCGTCTATTCCGCGTAATCCGGTTAAGGATGATCAGGTCGTTTTAGCTAACGACAGTTATGCTACCTGGGCAGAAGAAGTGGCCAAAACCGAAAAAATCGATTTTATCCCCTTAAACAAAATTATTAAAGATAAATATGCTGCCTTAAGTGCCGCAGAGGTTAAAACCTTTTTTACCGAGAAAGATCATACCCATACCAACGAAGCAGGCGCAAAATTAAACGCCGCGGCTGTTGTTGCGGGATTAAAGTCTTTACCAAATAACAAGCTTAACCAGTACCTCAAATAACACCTAAGCAGGATACTACAGGATGCCAACATGCGATTATTGTCTTATTTTAACAGCCTAACCAAATACCAGCGGTACTAAAACCGTCCTATTTATGCAGATACAAGTTAACCGAATTTTAAAAGTACTCATGGGCATTGCTTTCATTATTTTGAGCATTGCGCAAAGCCATGCCCAAAGTATTTCGCTGGCAGGCAAATGGCGTTTCAAAATTGATGCGAAGGATGAAGGTATAAAAGGGAAATGGTACTCAACCGTTCTTCCCGAAGCTATTCAGCTGCCCGGGTCAATGGCCGAAAATTTAAAAGGTGATGATATTACCCTCAAAACAAAATGGACAGGCAGTATATATGATAGTTCTTACTTTTTTCATCCACGTTTAGCCAAATACCGCAAAGCCGATAACCTTAAAATACCTTTTTGGCTCACGCCTGCTAAGCATTATACCGGCGCGGCATGGTATCAGAAAGATGTCGAAATCCCAGCCAACTGGAAGGGTAAAAGGATGGTACTCTCTTTAGAATATCCCCATTCAGAAACACGGGTTTGGATAGATGACATGGAGATAGGCACCCAGTTTACTTTTGTGGTAGCCCAGAATTTTGAACTGCCCGCAAATTTAAAAGCCGGAAAACACACCATTACCTTATTAATCGATAACCGCATCAAGGCCATAAATGTGGGGCAGGATTCGCATAGTTTAACTGATCATACCCAGGGCAACTGGAATGGTGTAGTAGGCAGAATGGAACTGGTCGCTGGCTCGCCGGTTTATTTTGAAGATATACAGGTTTACCCCGATTTAAAAAATAAATCGGCTAAAGTTAAAATTCAGCTTAAAGCCAGTGCCAACCAATCTGGTGCCGGAAAAATTACACTTTCTGCTGCAACTTTCAATACCAAAAATGTAATCGAGGTTAAACCCGTAACAGCGCCATACCAAATTACCAATGGCGAAGGTACATTGGAAATCAATTTGCCAATGGGAGATAAAATAGCCACCTGGGATGAGTTCGATCCGGCATTGTATCGTTTAACAGCTGCTTTGGTTTCGAAGGATGGTAAAAAGGACGAGAAAAAAGTACAGTTCGGGATGCGCGAGTTTAAGGCTGTAGGCCGATCTTTTGAAATAAACGGCAGACCGGTGTTTTTGCGTGGTACCGTAAACAATTGCGAATTTCCTTTAACGGGCTACCCTTCAATGGATGTTGCAGCCTGGATACGCATCTTTAAAATATCGAAAGCCCATGGCTTAAACCACATGCGTTTCCACTCCTGGTGTCCGCCCGAAGCCGCTTTTATTGCTGCAGATCAGACCGGATTTTACCTGCAACCCGAAGGACCAAGCTGGGCCAATCATGGATCATCAATCGGAGATGGTAAACCGATTGATCAGTTTATTTACGACGAAACCAACCGCATGACTAAAAACTATGGCAACTATGCGTCTTTCTGTATGATGGCCTATGGAAACGAGCCACGCGGCAGGCAGGTAGAGTACCTCACCAAATTTAATAATTACTGGAAAGCCAAAGATTCGAGAAGGTTGTACACAGGCGCATCGGTAGGCGGTAGCTGGCCGGTTATTCCGAACAACGAATTTATGGTACGTGCAGGTGCCAGAGGGCTTGACTGGGGCAGGAAACCTGAAAGTATTTCTACTTACGCCAAACAGATAGAGCAATTTACGGTGCCTTTTGTAGCACACGAAATGGGGCAGTACTGTGCATTCCCGAATTTCGACGAAATAAAAAAATACACCGGGGTTTACCGCGCAAAGAACTTCGAAATGTTTCAGGAAGACCTTAAAGATCACGATATGGCCGATCAGGGCCATGCCTTTTTAATGGCTTCGGGTAAATTACAGGCACTTTGCTATAAAAATGAAATCGAAAAAGCTTTACGAACACCTAATTATAATGGTTATCAGCTCTTATCTTTAAATGATTATCCGGGACAGGGCACAGCACTGGTTGGTGTTTTAGATGCTTTCTGGGACGAAAAAGGATATATCACAGCTAAAGAATTCAAGCGTTTTTCTAATAGTACCGTGCCTTTATTAAAAGTCTCGAAATTTGTGTTTACCAATGCCGAAACCCTTGAGGCTGCGGTAGAAGTAGCGCATTTTGGCAAAGCACCAATAGAAAATGCAAAACTTTCCTGGACGGCAAAAGATGACAGCGGTGCTATTATTGCAAAGGGTAATTTCAGTCCTAAAACCTTAGCGGTTACCAACTGCATTGCTATCGGAGAGATTAAAATTCCTTTAAACACCATCACCAAGGCTGCAAAACTAAAACTGGAAGTTACAGTTGATGGAACTGAGTTTGCCAACGACTGGAATTTCTGGGTTTATCCGGCGCAGCTGCCTGAGCTTAAAAGCGACGTATATTATTGTACCAGTTTAGATGATAAAGCCCAATCGGTTTTGGCCGCAGGTGGCAGTGTTTTCCTCAACGCATCAGGCAAGGTGGTAAAAGGAAAAGAAGTGGTGCAAACTTTTTTACCTGTTTTTTGGAATACTTCCTGGTTTAAAATGCGCCCGCCACATACTTTGGGCATTTTATGCGATCCAAAACATGCTGCTTTTAACAGTTTTCCAACCGATTTCCACAGCGATATGCAATGGTGGGAAATTGTAAACAAAGCGCAGGTAATGAACCTCGAAGATTTTCCTGCTGGCTTTAGGCCCATTATACAGCCAATCGATACCTGGTTCTTAAACCGTCGCCTGGCGCTGGTTTTTGAAGCAAAGGTGGGTAAAGGAAAGCTGATTGTTTCGAGCGCGAACCTATCTCCCGATCTGAAAGAAGCTCCGGCCGCACAGCAACTTTATTTCAGCTTGCAGCAGTACATGTCGTCAAACCAGTTTAATCCAAAATATGAAGTTGCTTTTAGCACCGTGAAAGATATCTTCGAAAGTCCGTCGAAAATTCAGTTCGATACCTTTACAAAAGATAGTCCGGATGAATTAAAAGTTAAACCTAAAACCAATTAATTAAGATAAGCGAAATAACATGAAGAAATTTGTATTCAGCACCGCAGTAATATGCAGCATAGCCACCCAGGTACTTTTCGCCCAGAAAATCCCGAATAAAAAAGAGGTTTTAAAGGTGTTAAAATCTACGAACGCTTATTTCATGAATAAGTGGCCTGATGCCGGCAAATCGATCATAACCAATAAGGAAAGACCAAGCAACATCTGGACAAGGGCTGTTTACTACGAAGGCCTGATGAACCTGTATAAAATTAATCCTGAGAAGGAATATTACGATTATGCTGTTCAATGGGGACAGAAACACAATTGGGGTTTAAGAAATGGCATTGCCACAAAAAATGCCGATGATCAGGCTTGTGGGCAAACTTACATTGATCTTTACCTGATTGATAAACAACCTGAGCGCATAAAAGATATCAAGGCTTCGATAGATCTGGTGATGCAATCGGGCAAAGTTAGCGACTGGACCTGGATTGATGCAATACAAATGGGTATGCCTGTTTTTGCTAAACTGGGCAAATTATACAACGATACCAGCTATTACAATTACATGTACAAAATGTACCTGCATTCGAAAAATACCGAAGGTGGTGGTTTATACAATGCAAAAGACGGACTTTGGTGGCGCGATAAAGATTTTGTACCACCGTACAAAGAGCCAAACGGCGAAGATTGTTATTGGAGCAGGGGGAATGGCTGGGTGGTTGCTGCACTCGTACGCGTTTTGGAAATTATTCCAGCAAATGAACCACACCGCAACGAATATTTAAAAACATATCAGGAGATGATCAAAGCCCTAGTGCCTATTCAGCGTGCCGATGGTTTTTGGAATGTGAGTTTGCACGATGCCACACATTTTGGAGGCAAAGAAACCTCAGGAACAGCATTGTTTACCTACGGCATGGCCTGGGGCGTAAACCATGGCATTTTAGATAAGGCCACTTATTTGCCAATTATTACCAAAGCATGGAATGCCATGAGCACAGAGGCCGTTCAGAAAAATGGTTTCATCGGTTACATGCAGGGCACAGGTAAAGAACCTAAAGATGGGCAGCCGGTAAGCTATACCAGTGTTCCCGATTTTGAAGATTATGGTTTGGGCTGTTTTTTATTGGCCGGAACCGAAGTATATAAGCTTAAAAAGTAGGTAGCATGAATTTCAGAAATTTAGCAGGTTTATTTGTATTGATTTCCTTCTTTTTGCTATCTGAACAAAGTAAGGCACAAAAAGCAGGCATCGCTGTTTCTGAAATTAACAGTGCTTTAGCTTTCCCTGTTGTTGATGGCGAAAAACCTGCAGCCATTTATATTGATGAAAAGGATGCTGAAGTGGTTCATATTGCCGCCGAGGCTTTTAAAGCTGATATTCAGTTGTTAACGGGGCAAACCGCTCAGGTTTTGAAAAATAATCCGGCATTAAGTGCTTACCCCATTATTATCGGTACAATGGGGCAGTCGTTTTATATCGATCAATTGGCCAAAGCAGGGAAAATCAACAGCGCCAGTTTATCTGGCAAGTGGGAAACCTTTTTTGTTTCGGTTATCGAAAATCCGGTAAAAGGAGTGAAAAGAGCTTTGGTTATTGCTGGCAGCGATAGAAGGGGAACGGCTTATGGCGTTTTTCAGCTGTCGCGGATGCTGGGCGTTTCGCCGCTTTGTTGGTGGGCAGATGTTAAACCGGCAACTAAAAAATCACTCTACGTAAAAGCCGGACAGCCTTTGGTAGAATCGCCATCAGTTAAATACCGTGGAATTTTTATTAATGATGAAGACTGGGGTATCCAACCCTGGGCGGCTAAAATGATGGATACCGATGTAAAAGACATTGGCCCCAGAACCTACACCAAAATATTCGAATTGCTGCTCAGGTTAAAAGCCAACTACATCTGGCCGGGTATGCACCCTTCAACCAAGGCATTTTATTATTATGCCAATAATCCCGTAATGGCCGATAAGTACGCTATTATTTTAGGCTCGAGCCATTGCGAACCCATGCTGCGCAACAATGTTTTTGAATGGGCGGAGAATTTTGAGCACGAATATGGCAAGAAACCGGGCGAGTGGCGTTACGATCTCAACAAAAATGAAATTGCAAATTATTGGACCGACCGCGTAAAACAGGCTAAAAATTACGAATCGGTTTATACCGTTGGGATGCGTGGCATCCACGATGGCAGTATGCCCGGCCCAAAAGATAAAAATGAAAAGGTAAAACTGCTGGGCGAGGTAATTGCTGATCAGCGTGCCATTTTGAGCAAAAATATCACTAAACCTGTGAGTTCCATTCCACAGATTTTTTGCCCTTACAAAGAAGTTCTGTCTTTATATCAGGCTGGCTTAAAACTACCTGATGATGTGACGATTGTTTGGGCGGATGATAATCACGGTTATATCCGGCAGCTATCTAATCCCGAAGAGCAAAAACGATCGGGTGGGAGCGGTGTGTATTACCATATCTCGTACTGGGGGGCACCGCAAGATTACCTTTGGCTTTCCTCTATTTCTCCATCGCTGATGGCTTACGAGTTAACCAAAGCCTATCAGTATAAGGCCGACCGCCTTTGGGTAATTAATGTAGGTGATATTAAACCTGCAGAAATGGAAACCCAGTTTGCAATGGATCTGGCCTGGAATGTAAACCAGTGGAAGCCCGAGAACGCCGATCGATATACTGAAAGCTGGGCTGCTGAAACCTTTGGTGCCGAATTTGCAAAACCGATTGCCGATATAAAAGAAGTTTATTATTGCCTGGCGCAGGCCGCCAAACCTGAGCATATGGCCAGTATTAATTTTACCGACGAAGAAGCCGAAGAAAGACTAGCCGCTTACGAAAAGGTTTATCATCAGGCTAAAAGTTTAGCTGATCAAATCCCCGCCAGGTTAAAAGATGCTTATTTTGAGCTGATCCTTTACCCGGTTGAAGGGGCGATGCTGATGAACCAGAAAATTTTATACGCCAAAAAAAGTTTGGTCTTGGCAGCAAACGGAGATCAATCGGCTTTAAGCTATTCGAAAAAATCGAAAGCAGCTTTTGATCAGATTCAGGTAATTACCAAAAAATACAATGAAGAAATTGCAGGTGGCAAATGGAACGGAATGATGAGCTGGAAACCACGTGATTTGGCCGTTTTTAAAATGCCCAAAGTAGCAGATACAGTAGCGACACAGTCATCGGCCCCTAAAGCGAAAGCCGAAGATAAAATAACCGTTCGTGCAACTGAATATCTCGCAAAATCATCGCCGAAAGGACTTTCATTACAAACCATTAAAGGACTCGGCTTGGGTGACAATGGCATTTCTGTGCTTCCTTTTACATTTAAACCTTTTAGCGAAAAAGACTTGCAAAATGCACCTTTTGTCAGTTATAATATTGATTTTAAAACGAAGGGCGAGCACCAGATTGAAGTGAAATGTTTACCTACCCAGGGCGTTAACAGCGGTATAAAAGTGCGTTATGCCATATCGGTTAATGATAATCAGCCTCAGGTAATTAATATTTCTCCGGCTTCAGAAAATAACATCTGGAAACAGAATGTATTGCAAGGTTACGCTTCGGTTATAACCAAACATCAGATAAATAAAACAGGTAAATCAACAGTTAAAATCTATATGCTCGATCCGGGATTAGTGCTTAACCAGTTGGAAATAAAATAATACAATGAAGAAACTTTTAGTCTTTGCCCTATCCTTAATTTTTACCCTGTCTTTTGCCCAGGCGCAAAGTATAGGCGATTATAAATCCGGTTTTAAAAAAGCAGGAAATATCATTTCATTTTCTACCACCAAAGGGGAGGTGAAGTTTGAATTCTGCACGCCAGAAATATTCCGCATTAGAACCAGCTGGAATGGTAAATTCGAAGCCGACGAAAACCTGATGGTAATTCGGTACAAATGGGCGGATGTTAACTTTGAAGCTTCGGATAAGCAGGATCATTTTTTGCTAACTACCGCCAAACTGACTGTTAAATTGTATAAATCGCCGTTTAGGCTTGATGTTTATGATACCAAAGGTAAATTGTTAAGCAGCGATGCAAACAACGCAATAACTAAAGTAGATAGCAAGGTTGGCGTAACCAAAAAACTGCAGGCCGATGAGCATTTCTTTGGCTTTGGCGAGCGCATGGATTTTATGGACCGCCGTTTCAAAAAAGTAACTTTAAATGTTGGCCGGGGTAAAGGTTTGCCACATGCCATTGGCGCTTACAACATACTGGAAGCCAATTATTGCCCGGTTCCGTTTTTTATGAGCACAAAAGGATATGGCATTTTTCTGCATAATTCTTTCGCTACTGAATGGGACATGGGGGCTTCGAAAAAAGACCAGTACAGCTTTAAGGCAGCTGATGGCGAATTGGACTATTATTTCATGTATGGGCCAACTTTTCCTGCTATTTTAGATCGCTATACCAGCATTACAGGTAAATCGCCAATGTTGCCTCAGTTCGCCCTGGGCTTACATGCGGGTACTTATAGTGGTGGCACCTGGGGTTACGAAGCACAAACTTCCGATCATTACGTGGTTGAGCTGGCAAAAAAATACAGGTCGCTGGGGATTCCCGTTGATCTGCTTTGGCTCGATTCGACCTGGCGATTATTTGGCGAAAACGGTGGAAAAGGTGCTACTTCTTTTGAGTGGAGGGAAACCTTTAAAGATCCAAAATCGATGTTCGATAGCATTTATGCCATGAACTATAAAATGGTAGGCTTGCACCTTCGCCCGAGGTTTGATAACGCAAAAAAACTAAACCTGTTAGATCAGGCCAGGGAAAAAGGTTATACCTATCCCGAAAATGGTAAACCGGGTGAGTTTGTAAACTTTTTTGATGAAAAGGCCACACAATGGTGGTGGGATAATGGCGTAATGCGCGTTGCAAAATTAGGCGCTAAATTCCTGAAAACAGATGAAGGAAGCGCTTTTGGTGCGCTCGCCAACGAAAGTGAAAAAGTAGGGCCAACAGGAAAAGATGCAGAGCGCCTGCACAACCTTTTCCCGGTGGCTTATGCCAAAGCACCATTTTTGGAATTTGAAAAATTTAATGGCTTTAGGGGATTAAATCAAACCCGAGAAGGCTACTCGGGCATACAGCGTTACCCTTACATTTTTGCCGGCGATTGGCCCAGCGAGTGGCAATATTTTGCGCCCGTTATTAAGGCAGGTTTAAATGTAGGTTTATCAGGTGTAGGCTCGTGGGCGCATTGTATGGGCGGTTTTGAACATCAGGCCGATCCCGAATTGTATATCCGTTGGGTTCAGTTTGGTATGTTTAGCCCTATTGCACTGGTTTTTGGAATGGATCATCCCGGTTATAAAGAACCCTGGAAATATGGCGAAGATGCCTTGCGTAATTTTAAAAAATACGATTTGTTGCGCTACCGTTTATTTCCTTACCTCTACACCAGTATGCATCAGCAGTACCAAACAGGTTTACCGATGATGAGGGCCTTAGTGCTAAACTATCAAGATGACGAAAATGTCTACGAAATTGGCGATCAATATTTATTTGGCGATAATTTAATGGTAGCCCCTGTTACGACCAAAGGAGCCATTACCCGCTCGGTTTACCTGCCCGAAGGCACCTGGTTTAACTATTGGACAGGAGAGCAATATAATGGTAAAAGTTATCACCATGTTGTAGCGCCTTTAGATACCATTCCATTGTTTGTAAAAGCCGGCAGCATTATTCCGATGCAGCCAGAAATGGCATACAGTGGCGAAAAACCGGTTGATGTAATTACACTTGATGTTTTTCCTTATGGTGAATCTAAATATGAACTTTATGAGGATGATAATTTAAGCGCAGCCTATAAAAAAGGAGATTTTGCTTTAACCACCATTACCGCTTCGTTAAAATCGACAGGTTTTACACTCAAAGTGAATAAACCAGCAGGGAATTTTAAACCAGGCAAACACAAATACCTGGCTAAGGTGCATTGGCAGGGGCCGGCTGTACCAAAAACGGTTAAAGAAAATGGTACGATAGCAAAGCAGCTGCAAAATGCCGGACAGATAGATCAATCGGCAGGTTGGTATTACGATATCAATACGAAATTGCTTTGGATTAAATCAGCCGGAGATAATGGTGCTGATTTGAGTTTTGAGATTAATTAGGTTTGTATGGTTCGTGGTGACACGAACCTTGGCGGTTTGTCATGCCGAACGCAGTGAAGAATATCTCACTGTGTAAGAATTAGTGAGAGGTCCCGTAAAAGGATCGTCATTTCGACTGTAACCAGCCGGTTTTTCACCGGTGGTGGAACGGAGAAATCTATAGAGACAGATTTCTCGACTACGTTGCACTTCGCTCGAAATGACGACCCTGGAGGGGCCATGCCTCCGTGGCAAAAAGAGAAGCTGTGAGTTGTAAATAATAGCGCAAGAAAACAGCTTTGTGTGCTCTGATTCTCTGTGGTAAAAAATTGGAGGTGGCATTAAGATTCCCGCCTGCGCGGGAATGACGACCGCTTAAAATAAACAGGTTTTAACAAACCCATAAAAAAAATAAAATCGAAAACATGAAAATTGCATTTAAGATGAAACTTAAACCCGGTTTTGAAACAGAATACAAGAAGCGCCATGATGAAATCTGGCCTGAACTGGTAACTTTGTTAAAAGAGAATGGTATCAGCGATTATTCTATCTTTTTAGATGAAGAAACCAACACGCTCTTTGCCGTTCAACAACAAAATGGGAGTTCATCGCAAGATTTGGGCAGCACCCAAATTGTGCAGAAGTGGTGGGCATACATGGCCGATATTATGGAAACCAATGCAGATCATTCTCCAAAAACATTCCCATTAGAAATGGTCTTCCATTTAGATTAAAATGATGCAATTACATAAAATCTTTTCAGCCCTGTTGCTTGGTACCTTAACTTTTGGGATAGCCAAAGCACAAAAACCAGTAAAAAATACAGGTGGCTGGCCTGTTATCGAAAAGCAAATGAAACCCTGGACCCGCTGGTGGTGGATGGGCAATGCTGTCGACGAACAGAATCTTAGTGCCGTATTGCAAAAATATAAGGATGCAGGTTTGGGTGGGGTAGAAATTACGCCTATTTATGGCGCTAAGGGCTATGAAAAGCAATATCTTGATTTTTTATCGCCCGCCTGGATGAATAGCTTACATTTTACCGTTAACAAAGCCAATGCCCTGGGTTTAGGTGTAGATATGAATACAGGCACAGGCTGGCCATTTGGCGGCCCGCAGATTAAGCCAGAAAATGCCGCCACCAAACTAATTATTCAGCAATATGCGCTGAAAGCCGGTGAAAAATTAACCGAAGCCATTAAAGTTAAAGAAGCCAAACAGGATTTTGCGCAGTTACAAGCTGTAACCGCTTATAGCGAAAATGGCCAGGTACTCGATCTGCTTTCAAAAGTTGATGGAAGCGGGAACTTAAACTGGTCGCCAGGTAATGGTAACTGGGATATTTATGCTGCTTTTGCCGGTAAAACCAGGCAAGTGGTTAAACGTGCGGCACCCGGGGGCGAGGGTTTTACTTTAGATCACCTGGATAAAAATGCCGTAAATGTTTACTTAAAAAGATTTTCGGATGCTTTTGCCGGAAAGCCACAAGGCATCAGGTCGTTTTTTAACGATAGTTACGAAGTGTACGGAGCCACGTGGACACCCACTTTTTTGCAGGAATTTAAGAAAAACAGGGGTTACGATTTAGCCGGCTACCTTAAAGATTTAAGCAGCAAAGACTCTACCGGCGAAAACATAGCCCGTTTAAAATCCGATTACAGGGAGACTATGGACGAACTTTTGCTCCATAACTTTACCCAAAACTGGACCGATTGGGCACACGGCCTTCAATCGAAAACCAAAAACCAATCGCATGGTTCGCCGGGTAATCTGCTTGATTTGTATGGAGCAGTTGATATTCCCGAAACAGAAATTTTTGGTTCCAGCTATTTTCCAATTGCCGGACTCAGACGCGATGCCGGCGATGTCAGAAACGTAGATCCCGATCCAATCATGTCTAAATTTGCTTCATCAGCAGGGCATACAGGAGGCAAAAAACTCATTTCATCAGAAACTTTTACCTGGCTTACCGAGCACTTTAAAACTTCTTTTTCGCAGTGCAAACCAGAGGTAGAGCAATTGTTTTTATCGGGTATTAACCATGTTTTTTACCACGGTACCACCAATTCGCCAGCCAATGTGCCCTGGCCGGGCTGGTTGTTTTATGCTTCGGTAGAAATGAATCCAAACAACAGTTTATGGCCGCAGGCGCAGGGATTAAACAATTATATTGCCCGCTGTCAGTCTATTCTCCAGTCGGGGCAAGCCGATAACGAAATTTTGATTTATTGGCCGGTTTACGATGTTTGGAATAAGGCCAAAGGCCTGGATATGGCGCTGAAAGTGCATGATGTAGACGAATGGCTGCATCCGACACCATTTTATAAACTTGCAAAACAGCTTTCAAAATCGGGTTATGCCTACGATTTCGCATCCGACAGGTTGTTGAAGAAATCGACCATAAATGGCGAACAGATCAGCACCAGCAACGCAGCGGTTCCATACAAGGTATTGCTTATTCCGCAATGCGAAATGATGAGTGTTGAAACTCTAACCACGATTATACAGCTGGCCAATAATGGGGCTAAAGTGATTTTTCAGGCTTTACCGCAAGATGTTCCCGGTTTAAATAACCTGAGCGCCAGACAGGGGCAGTTAAAATCTATTTTGGCCAAACTTACTTTTACAGAAGGAAACGATGGTATTAAAACATTTAAAACCGGTAAAGGCGAAATCATACTAAGCAGTGATGTTGAAAAAAGCTTGCAATCAGTTGCAGTTAAACGCGAAGCCCTGACCGATTTAGGGTTACAGTTTATCAGGAGAAAAACCACCACAGGCAAATATTACTATCTGGTTAACCATACCGCTAAAGATATCGATACCTTTCTGGCATTGAATGAAGCTGGTTCGGTGTTGATTATGGATCCGCAAAGTACGGCGGTAGGTTTGGCTGAAATAAATAATGGAAAAGTGCGTGTACAGATCAAATCGGGCGAAAGCCTGGTGCTGCAGGTTGGAAGCAATGTAGCCGAAAATAAACCCTGGCTTTACCTCAATAAGGCTGCTAATCCAATAGCCATAACTAAACCCTGGAAGCTGCATTTTACCGCTGGCGGACCAGAAATTCCTGCCGATCAGCAGCTCAGTCAACTGGTATCGTGGACGGAATTAAGCGATCCTAAACTGCAGGCCTTTTCGGGAACTGGCGTGTATAGCTCTAGCTTTGATTTAAAAGAGAAAACGGCCAAAGAATATCTGCTAAACCTGAACAAGGTTGATGAAAGCGCAAGGGTATGGATTAACGGGCAAGAAGTAGGTATTTTGTGGAGCATCCCTTTCGAAAGCCGTATTGGCAAATACCTGAAAGCAGGCACCAATACCATTAAAATAGAAGTGGTTAATTTAATGGCCAACCGGATCAGGGATATGGACATTAAAAAAATACCCTGGCGCAATTACCATGAAATCAATTTTGTGAACATCAATTATAAGGATTTTGATGCCACAAACTGGACGGTAATGCCATCCGGATTAATAGGGCCGGTAACCATTACACCTTATCATTAAAAGAATGAAATTTAAACCTTCATTGTCATTGCTATAAAGGTTTAGTAGTTCGGTAATAGAATTACTAAACCTTTATAATTAAGAGAAGCCTTGATGCGTAAGCTTTAAGATTTCTGCCAACACCTATGGTGTACACACGTTTTTACCCACCTTAACGCCTCCCGTCATTGCCAGCTTGACTGGCAATCTTAATGCACTCGTCAATCACCAAGTGCTCAGCGCAGCTAAATGATTTCAAGATAGATTTCTCCACTACGGTCGAAATGACGATCTCCCCCATATTCACATTTTTTGTTAAAATCATGTATGCGTAATCAGTCGAAAAATATTTAACATTTTAATTTTCGTTAAGATTAATCGATTTAGCGATCTAAAAACTGCTGTTTTATATTCATGCTAATATTTTACAATAAAAAGGCAGGATAGTACAGGATGGGATTTTTATTGCACGTTTTTATATTTAAGAAATAATTTTTCTAACCAGATAACCTTTTAACCAAAATTTAATTAACGAACGTTAATACCACTCTATGCAATAAAAATCTACGCATCATTATTAGTCAATTTTTCATCTCTGCAAACTTCTAATTGATTTAGATACCTAGCTTTTTATTGCCCAGTTTTTTTAATGGCCGTTATCCAATAAAATTGCTATGCGTATAATTTTACCCAGATTTTTAATCGTCTTTTTGACAGTTATCTTTTTTCTGAGCAGTTGCCGGAAAAAGGAATTTGATGAGTTTTATGGCCGTCCCGAAAATTTGGGCGATCCGATTTATCAACAGCTCCAGGCCAAAGGTACTTTCACTAAGTTTTTAGATTGTGTAGATAAGGCCGGTTACAAAGAAACCTTAAGCGCAGCAGGCTCGTGGACAGTTTTTGCGCCAACAGACGAAGCTTTCGCTACCTACCTAAAAGATAATAACCTCACAGAAGTTTCGGTTGATCTCGCCTCGAAAATTGTACGCTATTCGATGATTTACGATGGTGAAAAGATAGAACGGCTGAGCGATTTTTTCTCTGTTAAGGGCTTTGTGAAAAACAGTGCTTTCAGAAGAAGAACGGTTTACTACGATTTTGTTTACGATGGGAAAGACAATAGCGGTAATGTCATTAAGGTAATTGCGGCCAATCGCAATGGTTCTTACCTCTCCAGCGATTTCAACAATAAAAGTATCAGTTATTTCCTGTCGCCTTACATGACCTTTAATAGCCTTTCTGCGGCCGACTATAACTTTTTCTATCCCAACAGCAGCTACAATGGCAGCAATATCGGTGCGGCCAGATTAGTAGATGGGCAACAGAATATCATCGCCGAAAATGGGGTAATCCACGTGGTAGACCGGGTGTTAACACCACCACAAAGTATCGATCAATACATCAACGAAAAAGCCGATTACAGTGTTTTCAAAAGCTTGCTGGATAAGTTTGTTACGTATTCTTTAAATACCGATATCTCTCACCGCTACGAAGTACTCACCGGTAAAGCGGCTAACGTTTATGCCAAAACATACAGCATTTTACTGGCTTTTTCGCCAAACAACGAGAATTACCTGAAAGTTGATGCCAACGATGCCCAGCAAGGTTCTTACAGCATATTTGCACCTACCAATGCTGCGGTTAATACTTACGCACAAAATGTTCTGCTTAAATACTGGAAGAAGAAAGGGGTAAATAACCTTAACGATTTATATGTGGTAGCACCAGATGTGATTAAGGATTTTGTGAATTCGCACCTGTTTACCACCACTGTTTGGCCGAGTAAGTTTAGCAGTACGCCTAACTTCCTCAACGATATTACTACCCGTACTACCGCCGATGTAATTGATAAACAAGCATTAAGTAATGGTTTTTTATACGGCATTAATAAGGCGCAGAATGCAAGTGTGTTTTCTACCGTTTATGGTAACGTTAATCTTGATCCCGATTACAATGTGATGAAACAGGCGCTCATTTATTTGGGTTTAACCACTGCCCTTAAAACGCCAAGCCTCCGCTATGTTGTAGTGATGATCCCCGATGTAACTTTAAGAAAAATGGGTTTCAATTACGATCCTTTTTATGCATCGGCACCGATAAGGGGAGATTTGGTTGCCTTAAGGCGCATTTTGCAAACCCACATTATTCCGTTGGGGAACAGGGATATCCCAAATTTTGCTGCGGGTTCAGGCGTTTTAGAAACTTCGAATGGCGAATACATTAAATATGCATCGGGTAAATTGCTTTCAGCAGGTACGCAGGATAGTACCCTGGTTGCCAAACAAACTATCCCGGTCGATTCTATCAGTACTTCGCCGGTTAATGGTGCTGCGGTATATGGCAAAGAGGCCCTTACCTATACGGTATTGCCTATCAGCAAACACATCGAGAAATACGGTACTTTACCAGCCGATCCTTATTATAATTTTTTCCAGTACCTGAAAGGAAGCATATTGTATACACCTGCAACGGGCGCAATAAGTGGAATTACTGATGGTGTTTTCTATACTTTTTTAATCCCTACCAATGCGGCAATTGTGCAGGCTGTAAAAGATGGCCTATTGCCTTCAATAGGCGCGGCATCATTAGGTGTGCCCAATTTTGCGCCTACCGATGGTTTGGATGTAACCAAAGTAAGTAAGTTTATCCAGTACCACATTGTTAATAAGAACAGTTTTGCAAGCGATGGGCAAAAAATAGGGGAGTTCGAATCGCTGTTGAAAAATGATGGTGGTGATGCAGCTAAAATAACCGTAACCATTAACACCACTACCAGCTTAATGGTAAAAGATGTAACCAACCGTACAGTTAATGTATTGTTGGGGCCAACCGACCGAAGCAATGTGCTTTCTAACCGGGCAATAATCCATCAGATCAATAACTACTTAAAATATCAATTCTAACCGGATATGACTAAAAAATATACATTAGGCTTAGGTGCTTTGCTGTGCTTTTTACTGGCATCGTTTATGGCCAATGCGCAGCAAATTAATTACGTGCGGGGGAAAATCATCGATAAAAAGGATAAGCAGCCTATTATTGGTGCTTCGGTTGTAATTGTTGATAAAGACCGCCGGGTAATCAAAGGGGTGTCATCAGATATTGATGGAAATTATACCTTACCAGTAGCCGATAAATCTTACCGCATTTCCGTTTCTTATATCGGATACAAATCAACCGCACCGATTGCGATTGATAAGGCAACCATTAACTTTCAGTTAGAGCCGGCCGATAACCAGATGGATGAGGTGCAGATTGTTTCGAAAGCAAAAACCGATAACGGTAGCGGTATGAGTATCGATAAGCGCGATCAGACTTCGGCCATTGGTACCATTAACGCAAAAGAGCTCGAAGATATGCAGGCGGCCTCTATTGATCAGGCTCTACAGGGCAGGCTTGCTGGTTTGGATATTGCAGCGAGTAGCGGCGATCCGGGAGCACCCATGCAGATCCGGATCCGTGGTACATCTTCTATTAACGGCGCTGTAGATCCCTTAATTGTGGTAGATGGTATGCCTTACGATATTTCTATTCCATCTGATTTCAACTTTGCTACCTCAGACGAAAACAACTATGGTCAGCTGTTAAATATAGCACCATCCGATATTAAGGATATCAGTGTATTAAAGGATGCAGCAGCAACGGCAATCTGGGGCTCAAGAGCTGCAAATGGTGTACTTGTAATCAACACTAAACGTGGGGTAATGGGGCCACCGGCCATATCGTACAATTTTAAAGGCTCGTATTCGAAACAGCCCAGTGCCATACCCATGCTGAACGGTAATCAATACTCTACTTTAATTCTGGAAGAGTTTTACAATGCCGGCCGCCAGTTTTCTACTTCAGAGTTTGCTAAAGAATTTCAATACGACCCTAACGATCCATACAACTTTTTTAATTACAGTAACAATACCGACTGGTTAGCTGCTATCACACGGATCGGTTACCTGCAGGATCATAACCTGTCTATTTCGGGTGGTGGTGAAAAAGCCAAATACAGGGCTTCGGTAAACTATTTCGACCAGCAGGGTACTACCCGTGGTACCAGTTTGGGCCGTTTAAGTGCACGTGTAAACCTGGATTATCAGGTATCGAATAAGATCAGGTTCAGTGCCGATATCGTTTATACGCATGTAGATAACCAAAATTTATATTCCAGATATGTGAGGGATATTGCCTATCAAAAAATGCCAAATCAGGCCGTTTATGAGTACGATGAATATGGCAATTTAACTTCAAATTACTTTAGTCCGCTTGCTACTGCACAAGGCACCTATCCGGGTACCTATAATCCATTGGCGATGGCAAATGCTGCCAGTAACCACCAAATCGGAGAAAGGATTATCCCAAAATTTGCGTTGCAGTATCAGATCATTCCCGAACTTTTAAGATTAAACGCAAATTTTCAGGTTGATATTAACAACTCTAAAACCAAAACCTTCCTGCCGCAAATTGCAACAGGCAGGCTGTTTACCGATGCGGTAGTAAATTCGGCTGGTGATGTTGATGGCGACGGATTTACAATGGCCACTAATTTAACTTTGGCTTATACCCCTAAGTTAGGCGCAAAACACGATCTGATTGCTTTTGCCAGGTTTGATAGTAATGATAGCCGCCGAACAGGCCAGGGAATGTTTGCTTCTAATACTGCGTCGTCTTATCTGGATGATCCGTCTATCGATGGACGTACAAATGCCGCAGGATCTGCTTATTCATCATTTGCACAAAGCCGTTCGGTAGGTTTGTTGCTAAATGCACAATACAAATTTTTAGACCGCTATATCATTAATGCCGGTATCAGAGGCGATGGTAACTCTAAGTTTGGACCAAACAACCGTTATGGAGTATTTCCTTCTGCATCGGTAAGGTGGAGGGTATCGGGAGAGCCTTTTATGAAACGCACCGAAAGATACATTGATGATTTGAGTTTCAGGGCCAGTTACGGTATTGTGGGTAATGCCCCGCGTTACGATTATACTTACTTAAATGCCTACCAGAATTATGGTTTCAGCTATCTGGGGATGGCAGGTGTGTACTCGAGCAATCTCGAATTATCTGATTTGAGATGGGAAAAGGTAGCACAATCAAACCTTGGGGTAACACTTAATATGTTCAAAAATGCCATAAACATGGATTTTGATATCTACCGCAAGCGTACAACAGATCTTTTTTATCCGGGCATTGCCATTCCAACCTATAATGGTTATTCGGGAGTAGATATGAATGTGGGTACGATGGATAACCAGGGCTGGGAGTTTAATATCAACAGCACCTTAATCAGAAAGAAAAATTTCAGATGGGATTTCAGCTTTAATATCTCGCACAATGAGAATATTATCCGCGAAATTTCGCCACTATACCCAAGAGAGAACAAAGGTAAGGTGACGACCAATAACGTGTATAAGGTTTATATACAGGAGAATAATCCATTTGGTTCGTTTTACGGATTTAAGTTTAAAGGGGTTTACAAAGATTTAAATTCAACAGTTGCTTTGGATGATAAAGGCAATCAGATTGTTGGTCCTAATGGTCAGAAAGTGTACATGCGTTTTGCTTACCCTTCTATTGATTATGTTTTCCAGCCGGGCGATGCCATGTACGAAGACATTAACCACGATGGTAATATCGACTATAAGGATATTGTGTATTTAGGTAATGGTAACCCGAAACTAACGGGTGGTTTCGGAACCGGAATCACCATCAACGGAAATATCCGTTTCGGAGCCAATTTCAGTTACCGTACCGGCTACCAGATCATCAATGGCACCAAAATTACCACCACCAATATGAATGCTTTCAGTAACCAGAGTACGGCTGTATTGCGGAGATGGCGCGCAGAAGGCGATGTAACCGATATGCCAAGGGCAATTTATTCAGTTGGTTACAATTACTTAGGATCGGATAGATACATAGAAGACGGTTCCTACCTGCGTTTGCGCAGCATTACCCTGAAATACGATTTCAGCAAAAATTTTATGAAAAGAATTGGCATGAAAAGCTTAAGTGCCAATTTGATGATGGAGAATGTGTTAACCTTTACCAAATATACCGGTCAGGATCCTGAGGTGCCGGTAAAATTAACCGCATTTTCTACTGTAATCGATAACTCTACTACGCCACCTATTAAAACGGTGACTTTAGGTTTAACTGCAAACTTTTAATCAGCCATAAAATGAAAAAGATAATATACAGCACAGGCATAATTATGATGCTGATCATGAGTAGCTCATGTAAAAAGTGGTTGGATTTACAGCCCCGGGATGGGATTACAAGGCAAGGCTTCTGGAAAACCAAAGAAGATATTCAGGCTGCAGTAGCAGGTTGTTATGCCTCTTTACTGGCCCCGCCTCCGGGTGTTGGCGATAAAGCCCTAACCGAATACCTGTTTATGTACGGCGAAATGCGCGCCGATATGATTTCGATCGGTCCGGGTAGTACCATCGAAGAAAAAGATATTTTCGATAATAACCTGGTATCGAGCAATACCACCATCAAGTGGGATGCCTTTTACCGTACCATCAATTACTGCAATACCGTGTTGGATTTTGCTCCGGGCGTAAAACAAAACGACCCTACGCTTACCGATGCACAGTTAAATGCCTACCTCAGCGAAGCATTGGCACTTAGGAGCATGATGTATTTTTACCTGGTTAGGAATTATCGCGATGTGCCGCTAAAGCTTACTTCTTCATCAAAAGATACCGATTTGGAAGAGTTACCTAAATCGTCAGGAGCAGATATTTTGAACCGGATTGTTGCGGATTTAAAAAAGGCCGAAGCAGGTGCGGTAAGTACTTATGGAAATACGGTATCGGATAAGGGGAGGATAACCAAATTTGGTATTAACGCTTTGCTGGCCGATGTGTATTTATGGATGGATAATTACAGTGCCTGTATTGCCGAATGTACTAAAGTAATCAGCTCGCAAAAATTTGCCATACAAAATGCAGGCGGAAGCTGGTACAACAATGTATTTTACAATGGCAGCTCAACCGAAACCATATTCGAATTTAACAACCAGCAGGAAACAGGTGCTGTAAGCAACATTTTTTACAATTTATTAATTCAGTCGAGAAGGCGTTTCGTAGCTTCTCCATTTCTGTTATCCGATCTTTTTGTACCCGATCCGATAGATCCGGCACGTAATTACGATATCCGCGGCGATGGAACTTTTTTCAGGGGCTCCGATTCGAATATCATTAAATATGGCACAGAAAACCCTTCGTATGTAAACTGGCAGGCCTATCGCATTACTGATGTATTGATGATGGAAGCAGAGGCCATGGCTTTAACACCAGGAAGAGAGCAGGAAGCAATTGATATTTTAAATAACATTGTTACCAAACGCAATGTGGGTACAGTAACACTTCCATCTTTAAACACAAGTGATCCTGATGGCATTTGCGATTTTATACTCGAAGAACGCGCACGCGAGTTTGCTTTCGAAGGAAAACGCTGGTACGATGTACTGAGAATGTCGAAACGTGATAATTATAGAAGGATTAATATCTTATTGGATATGGTGTCAAGAACAGTATCCTCAGCGGTACAGCAATCGGCCATGACCAAATTCAGAGATGTTAACAGCCACTATCTGCCAATAAACGATACCGAACTCTTTGCAGATTCAAAATTAGTTCAAAATCCATTTTACACTAAATAATTAAGCCATGAAAAATAATTTCAATGTTCGCAATCTTATGGTATTGGCAATTGTTTTTGCTTTCAGTATTGCGCTTATCGGTGCGTGTAAAAGAGAATCTTATACACAAACTACCAACGATGATGTAAACATTACCGGCTACCTGGATAAATTTCCGGCCAAATTCTCCTTAATGAAACAGATTGTAGAACAATCGGGTACTGCCGGATTTTTGGGGGCTTATGGAAAATATACGCTTTTTACCCCAACCAACGATGCCGTAACGGCCTGGTTAAAAACCAAGGGTAAAAATTCGGTTTCCGATTTAAGCGTAGAGGAAGCCAAAGATATTGTTAAAATCCACTTATTGGCCGATACGGTAGCTACCAATAAATTTACCGATGGTAAACTGACGCAGATTACGCTTTATGGGCAGTATTTACAAACCGGAATCAAAAACGAGGCCGGAGAAAGCAATTATATCGTTAATAAACTAGCCAAAATAACCCAGTCAAATGTTAGGGTGGGTAATGGTATTATTCACGTTATCGATCACGTGCTAACTCCTGTTACTTTATCATCTGCAGCCATGATCGAAGCCAGCGGTCGTTATAAATATTTTACCCAGGCACTGAAAGAAACTGGTTTTTACGATTCGTTAAATGTTGCACAAGCTGCGGTTACTGATACTACGCGGAGATTTCAAACTGTTTTGCTCGAGTCTGATTCTGCTTTAGTTGCTGCTGGTTATGCCAATTATGCAGCATTTAAGGCCCGTTATTCAAAAACAGGCAACCCAAAAAGCCATGCCGATAGTTTGTGGCTGTACATGGCTTATCACGTTTCAACCGGACCAAGTTATACGCCTGATATTATTACCAGTCCGGCTATTTATACCCTGGCACCAAAAGAAATCATCACCACCAAATTTGCTGGTCAGAAAATCTTATTAAACGAAGATGAATACAATGGCGTAGTAGAACCTGGAGTAGAAATTAACAGGACTTTTAGCGATGTTACAACAGCAAACGGGGTATTACACGAAGTTAAAAAGCCTTTCACCATTAAAGTGCGCTTGCAGATTCCGGTTTATTTTGATGTATGCGATCAGCCCGAATTAAGGGCGAACCCTAAATGGAGAGGGGTAGCAGCCGGAACGATCCCATTAATTGCCAATGGTGCCAGCGTTTTAAGCGGATTGATTTTCAACAATCCATCAAAAACAACCCAAGCCGAAAATTATGATTATGTAACCGTTCCTGGTGCCACGCGTAAGTATAATGCCAACGATATGCTTAACCTGTCGATGGGAACCAATACAGCCAGGGCACAATGGATTGAATTAAAAACCCCGATGTTGGTGAAAGGTAAATATAAAGTATGGGTTTGCTATGCAACAAATACAGCGTCGTGTGCCTTTCAGGTTGGTGTTGATGTGGGAAGAACAGGAGAACAAGTACTGCCTAATATTGTCGATTTCAGACAGGATTTAAGTTCATCAGGCGTTACAAGTAGTACCGCTGGTTTGGCTTCTGCAGATCCATTGATGCTTACCAACGGCTTTAAACGGTACATGGCAACCACAGCTGAAAGTGTGGTAGTAAATGGAGCAACTGTTAAAGGTGGATTACAAATCAATACCACGGGCTGGAATTTAAATGTTGGACGATTGGCAGGAACAGTTGATATCGGCACAACCGACAGGCATTGGATCAGGTTAACCGTCGTGAGTACCGGATTGGGTAGCCAGAGTGTTACCTGGTTGGATATGATTCATTTCATCCCGGTAGATGCCGACCAAAATTATCCTCGCTTTTCAACGCAAGGTTATCAGTTCCCTAAACCATAGCAAAATTTTGCCAGGTGTTTATGCCTGGCAAACTAATTTGTTTTTAACATTAATAAATTTAAATGAAAAAAAACATACTCCATATCCTGTTAGTGTTAGCTACAATAATTGGATTAAACGGTTGTAAAAATGCCGTGGATGAACATAACGAAATTGTAAATGTTGATTTTAGCACCGATCTGTTACAGAAAATTGCAGGTCAGGCTAACCTGAGCAAATTTACCGAATATGTGAGAAGTACCGGCTACGATAAAGTACTGAGCTCATCGCAAACCTATACCGTTTGGGCACCTACCAACGATGCATTGGCTACGCTCGATGCAGCCATAGTAAGCGATCCGGTTAAATTGAAAGATTTCGTGGCCAATCACATTGGTTTAACCGCTACGCCGGCACCAAAAAGGGTAACCGATACCGTTAAGGTATTGCTGCAAAATAAAAAATACGCCACCATGGTAGGACCAACTTTCGAAGAAGCTGCCGTGGTAGGAAATCCGGCATTTGTAAAGAATGGTGCTTTATATGTAATTGATAAAGCAGTGCCTACAAAGCTAAATGTTTGGGATTTTATGCTCGGCAGTACCGATGCACCCCTTCAAAGTAGTTTCATCGCTAATTTATCTATACAGGTTATCGATACGGCAAATGCTTCCATCATTGGTTACAATGCACTGGGCAATCCCATATTTGCACCCAACCCGCCAATGGTACCCCGAAACTTTTACTGGAACAGTGTAGCCGATTTAAGGGTAGAAAATCAGCAGTACACCTTTTTTATGTTACAGGATGCTACCTATACCAGTGAGCGTAACCGTTTAGAGCCTTTTTACCCTAACGGAAGTTCGTTTGTATTGGTGCGCGATCTGGTAGTTAAAGGCTTGTACACACAAGATAAATTGCCTGATACACTGATTTCGACAAGAGGGGTAAAAATTCCGGTTAAAAAATCGGCCATCGTAAAATCGTACCGGGCCAGTAACGGAATGGTGTATGTAATGAATGCCTTACCTTTCCGCACCAAGGATAAAGTGCCCACCTTTAAAATAGAGGGCGAATTACCCATTGGTTTCAGATCAGACAGATCGGGTAATACCATGTACCGCTTAAAACTGGATGATAAAGGTATTGCCTACAAAGATATTGAGGTATATAACCATGGTGTTGCCGAATATTACATTAACTACATGGCCTCGGTTGCGGCCGTTAAATACAAGGTTTACGCCAGGGCCATATCTGGTGCTCAGGGCGATTCGCAAGTGGCCAATTTTACACAACGCTACTTTGTTTACAACCCAACAACATTGGTTTACGATTTATTTGCCACGCAAATTGTAACACCTTTAAATTACGCAGAAGTGTATCTGGGCGATTATACGCCGCAACAGTTCGGAACCCTGCAACTCCGCTTAATGGCAGCCAATACCGCAACCAAAGACCAGAATACGCTCATTTTAGATTACCTGCGCTTTGAACCTATTCTTCCTTAACCGTAATCTGATTCAAAAAAAGACTATGCATAATTTTACCATCATAAAAAAAGGAATTTCGCTTGTATTGTTTGGGCTCACGCTCTCGGCAGTGGCTTTTGCACAGCAAACCGATACCAGCAGAAAAGATTCGGCGCAGTACAGTACCGATACAACCACTGTTAGGGTGAAACAAAAAAAACTGGTTGGCCAGAAAATAACAGGTATTGTGGTAGATGGCTACACCAATAAACCCATAACCGGGGCTAAACTAACCATTACCGATTTTTCGGGTGCCTTAACCGATAACAATGGAAAGTTTACCATTGTTGTTCCCGATTATAATGCAACGCTGCTGGTTAGTTTTACCAATTACCACACCAAGTTATTGCCGGTGCATAAAGGAAAGCTGGCAACCATTAAACTTTATCCCAGCAATTACAATTCATTGTTTACCGAAGTGGCTTTGCCAGCAAGTACACAAAACCTCGCACGCTCATCAGCTGCTTTAAGCTATTTAAACCCGCAGGGTGGCTGGACAGTTAATTCTGAAACCCCCGATAGTTACTTACAAGGCCGTTTGGCTGGTGTTAATGCCATCAGGAGATCGGGTACACCGGGCATTGGTGCCGATGTATTTGTACGCGGCTTTACTTCATTGTATGCTACCAACCAACCTTTGTATGTAGTAGATGGCATGCCTTACGATGCCAATTCGTATGGTACTTCGCTAACCACCGGACATCGCAATAACCCTTTACAATTTATTGATGTCCGCGACATCGAAAACATTACGCTGATTAAAGATGCATCGGCCGCTGCGGTTTACGGTACCAAGGCCGCAAATGGGGTAATGCTCATTACCACCAGCCACGCTAAAGACCTCGCTACACTTATCGATTTTTCGGCATACACAGGCGTTAACCTAAAACCTAAAAACCTCAATGTAATGGGGGTCGACGATTTCCGTAGCTACCTTTCGGATGTATTGAAAAGCCAGGGATTAAGTGCCGGTGCAATCGCAGCCCAGCCTTATATGAACGATGATCCTAACCCGGCCAACAACCCAAATTATCCAATGTACCATCAAAATACAAACTGGCAGGATAAGGTTTTTAAGAACAGCATCGACCAGAGTTATTTTTTAAAGGTTAGCGGAGGAGATAATATTGCCAAATATGCACTTTCGGCAGGTTACTCGGCCGAAAAGGGTGTGATCGATTCAACGAACAACAACAAATACTCGATGCGTTTTAACAGTGATCTGAACTTAACCAAAAAACTGACCGGTAATACCAATTTATCGTTCACTTACACCGAGCAACGCTTAAAAGATCAGGGCTTAGCGCCAAATTCTAACCCTGTATTCCTGTCGCTGGTTAAAGCACCATTTTTAGCTGTTAACGAAATCAGTTCAACAGGAGCGGTTTCGCCTAACCTGGCCGATGCAGATACTTTAGGGGTAAGTAACCCACGTGCACTGATCGAAAAAGGCCTTAACCAGAAAAAAGCCTACCGCTTTTTTGGTAACATTAATTTCGATTATGCCTTTAACAAAACTTTTAAACTTTCGAACCTAACCGGGGTAACTTACGATAAAACGCAGGAAACTTTATTTATTCCACGCAAAGGGGTAACCAACGAAGTTTTGCCAACCACCATTGGCGATAGTAAACTGGGCACGCAGGTAATTCGCTATTTTAGTGTTTTCGACGATTTGCGTTTGAGTTTCGACCGCAGGTTTGGCAAAGGCCATACTTTACATGCCGCATTGGGTACGCGTTATACTTCGGCCAAGAGCGAGCAGGACTATGCCATTGGTTATAACTCGGCTACCGATGTACTAATCAGTATAGGCAACAGTAACGCCGCTCTGCGCTATTTTGGCGGCGATATTGGCAAATGGAGCAATTTAAACAGCTATTTAACGGCCGATTACAATTACAAGGATAAATATTATCTGAGTTTTAACGCTGCGGTAGATCAGTCGTCGAGGTTCGGTCGCAGGGATATTTCTTCGTCGGTACGCTACATTGGTGGTTATGGTTTAGATATCCTGGGTAATAAATCGGCTATTCTGCCAGCAATCAGCGGAGCCTGGTTAATTTCTTCTGAAAGCTTTATGCGCGATTATAAATACATCGATTTATTGAAATTCAGGTTAAGCTACGGTTTGGTTGGAAACGATGATATTGGTAATTACAACAACAGGCAGTATTACATTTCTCAGAACCTTTTGGGTTTACAAGGGGTGGTTAGGGGCAACATTGCCAATCCGTCCATCCAATGGGAAAGTGTTGCTAAATTCAATACCGGTGTTGATGCTTCATTCTTTAACGAACGTTTAAGCTTCAGCCTCGATTATTACATCCATACCACAGGTAAAATGCTGGCATACGTACCGGTTGCTTCGGTAGGTGGCATTAATTCATACATCGATAACCAGGCAGGTATGCGTACTTCGGGTTTAGACTTTGGTTTAAACGGCCGCATTTTAAATAAAACCTTTAAATGGGACCTGGGTATAAACCTGGGTACCTATAAAAATAAAGTAAACAGTTTACCGGGCAGTACCGATATTTTAACCAATTATGCCAATGGTACTTATTTAACCCGTGTGGGTCAAACGGCTAACTTGTTTTATGGTCAGCGTACCGATGGGGTATATGCCAGCACAGCTGAGGCTACCGCTGCAGGCCTGTCTATCCGGAATAGCTCAGGTGTACTGGTGCCTTTTACCGGTGGCGACACTAGGTTTATCGATACCAACGGCGATAAAATCATCAGCGATGCAGACCGCGTGGTGATCGGCAATCCGAACCCCGATCTTTATGGCAGTATTAACAATACGTTCAGCTATAAAAACTGGAGTTTAGACGTACTTTTCTCTTTTGTTACAGGCAACGATATTTACAACTATACCCGTTCGGTACTCGAATCAGGAAACAGCTATTACAATCAAACCGATATTATGCGTAACCGCTGGCGGGGCGAAGGGCAGGTAACCAATGTGCCTAAAGCCAGCTACGGCGACCCGATGGGGAACGCACAGTTTTCTGATCGATGGATTGAAGATGGCTCTTACCTGCGTTTGCGCACTTTAAATTTAACCTACAACGTACCACTTAAAGCCAAGGCAATTAAATACGCAAAACTATATGCAACAGCCAATAATGTATTTACGCTAACCAACTATTTGGGCTACGATCCGGAGCTGAGCGCAACGGGTAGCATTTTTACACAAGGTGTAGATACCACTTTGGAACCGCAGTTCAGGTCGTTCCAGTTGGGTGTTAGAATTGGTTTATAATTGATAAAGTATAAAAAGATGAAGATGGATTTTAATAAAAAAGTTATTGCCCTTTTAGCAGTAGCCCTGCTTGCAACAGGTTCATGGTCGTGCAAAAAAATTACCGACGAGGTGCCCGAAGATAAACTCGATATTACCAATGCCTATCAGAACACGGCCGATGCTGATGCTGCGGTAATTGGCATTTATGGCCAGTTTTTAGGACTCGAAAAACTCTATATTTTACAAAACGAGGTACGTGCAGATTTGGTAGATGTAACCGGCAATGCCGATGCTTATTTAAAGCAGCTGGCTAACCATACTACTACCAAAGACAATCCCTATATCGATCCGAGGCCATACTACGCCGTGATATTAAACATCAACGATGCGTTAAAGAACTTCAATATTATGGTGGCCGATCATAAAATGAGTGTTGATGATTACAACAAGCATTACTCCGATCTGGGCGTACTACGCAGCTGGATTTACTTACAGCTTGGGGCACAATATGGAAGTGTTCCGTACATTACCGATCCGGTTGAGAATGTAGAAGATGTTAAAAATTTAAGTTTATACCCTCGTATTTCTTTCGATGATTTGTTAACGCGACTGATCGATTTTACCGAAAAACTGCCTTATAAAGAAGTATATGCTTATCCGGCAGGAAACTCGTTAATTGTAAATATTGATGGGCAGAACACCCAGAAAATATTCATTTGTAAACCATTCGTACTGGGCGACTTATACTTGTGGAAAGGTAATTATTTAAAGGCGGCAGAAAATTACGCCAAAATAATGAACATAGAGAACAACAATACCAATATCAACATTCAGTTTGATGTGTATAAAGTTGTTGGTTACCTCAGTTCGGCCTATAACGACCTTACTGTGCGTTACAGCAGGGCACAAGACGAGGGTGCTTTAATTACCGATGGTGGCTGGCGCAATATGTTTATGCAGCCCACTAATAATATCACCTGGAATTCTGAGTTTTTCTGGGGCATTCCGTATAATCCCAATTATAAACCAGGCAATCCTATGGTCGAAGTTTGCTCTTCGCTTTATGGTAAGTATTTAATTAAACCTTCGCAAGTGGCTATCGATAACTGGAATGCGCAAAGGCAATACAGCGGTATTCCTTACGATGCGCGTGGGAAATTATCTTACGAAAATTCAGTTGCTGGCCCGGTAATTACCAAACTTACCGATAATAATACTGCTTTAAACAGTTTCAATAAGGGTGGAAAATGGGGCATATACAGGGCTGGATTGCTACACCTGCGTTTTGCTGAAGCTGCAAACCGAGATGGGCAAGGCAAACTGGGCTGGGCTTTTATGAATATCGGTATTCAGGATACGTATTATACGGGAACCTACCTAAGTGGCGCAAAATCTCCGGTTTCTACTGCCGAGATTAACACCATGCAAACGCCTTATCCAACCAATTCGCCTTATTACTTTGATGCCAGAAGCAATTCGGATTATAAATCACCCTGGTACCGGAATACAGGCATCAGAAACCGTGCGGGGGTAAGGGCTATTGATGTAAGTTTTCAAACCGATATGCTGGGTTTAGAAGGTAAGTTAATTGATGAAGATGCTTTGGAACTCGCTTTTGAAGGTAACCGCTGGCCCGATTTGGTACGTGTTGCCCGCAGACAGAACAATCCGGCATTTCTTGCAGAGCGTGTTTATCAGAAATTATTAAAAGCTGGCGATCCGAATGCAAGTGCAACCAGATCGAAACTAATGACACCAGCTAACTGGTATTTGCCGTTTGATTGGAAATAAGCGCTGATAAAAATAAAAATGTAGTCGTTTCTTATGTAGTCGTTTTTTTGACTACATAAGAAACGACTACTTTTTTGTGACCAAATTTTTTGTGGCAATCTTTTTGGTCACAGAGAATTTGGTCACAAATATTTTTCGATGTTGGTCGTGATTTGTAATCGCGACCTGTTGAACCTTGCCTTGTAGATTTCTCCGTTCGCTGCGCTCAGTCGAAATGACGGTTACCCGGTAGCGATCGGATTTATTTCAGGTTCTCGGTAGGTGAGGTGCTGAAACACCCGTCCGACTAGCCGGGCGGGGGTTCAGCATGACGGTTACGGTTATGAATTACCAATCCAGCTTCAAAAATGAAACCCCTTGTCTTGGTAATAAAATACCTATCTCTTTTAAATTGTTATGCTTTACCGGCTTCCCAACCATTTTAAGCTGACCAGCTTTTTCGAGTAGCGCAATCTGTTTTGAATCGGGATTTTGCGGCGAGCCCATTTTTTTCCAAACCTCGTAAGCATTGCTGTTGTCGGCATCTATCCGGTATTCGGTTAGTGTAGCGGTTTTAACTGGTAAATTGTTGAGCATAATCCTTACCGAATCCTGGGTGCCTGTTTTATCTTCGTCGTGGTAATTCCACACCAACACCGAAGCTGATTTTTCTGCTTTAGCGGCCAGTGCGCCAATATCGGTTTGTGGTTTCCTGATACTCGAATCGAGTACCGACCTTAGTTCATACATGCGGTTACTTGTGGTGGCAACGCGGCTGCCTTTCATCATCCCAAACATCCTGAAAACATTTAGCACAGGTTTATTAACCCCGTTGGTGGCTAAATCTCTAAAACCGGCAAACCAGGGCTGGTTTTCGAATTCGAAGGACCAGGTTACAGCGCCCAGCAGATTAATTTTATACAGATCGGTAAGTGCATACAAGCGGGCAAAAGAAGCAGCGGTGTAACTCGAATACATGGTGCCATTGCGGTAAGCATTTTCGGGGTTAGTGGCCATACCGCAGGCTGCACAGCCCTCAGGGTCTGACTCGCCAATAATAACCGGTATATTTTTAAGTTCCGGGTATTTGGCAATTACGCGGTAGTTCGACTCCATATTGCGCAGCTGGGCCCTGATATCCATCACTACTGTACCGTTTACGACGCGGGGCGATCCTTTGGCATGAAAAAGAACGGCATCTAGGGGGGAACCGATTTTCCCTGTTACATAATTGGTATCGCTTAAACAGTGTTTAATAAAGGCATCGAGGTATTTGGAAGCGCCGCCGGTAACGTTTGCACCACCAATTCTGGCTGTGGGGAGCGCACGTTTCAAACCATCGGCAGCATAATCATAAAGTTTAAAAAACTCAGCCTGTGTCCCTTTCCAATAGGCACCATCCGGTTCATTCCAAACTTCCCAGTACCAGCTTTCTACTTCGGCTTTGCCGTAGCGGGCTACACTGTGTTTTACCCATTCGTAAATCAGGTTGCTCCATTTTTGGTAATCTTTGGGTGGGTAGGCCCATCCGGTTTCGATTACACTGTATTTTGCTCCGGGTTTCCATTGGTGCTGGTAGGGAATAGGATGGGTAGAGAGGGCCTCGGGCATAAAACCAATTTGCGCCAGTGGTTTCATTCCGCGTTTAACATACGTATCGAAAATCTGGTCAACAATTTTCCAGTTATATACGGGGTTGCCCTGGGCATCTTCGGTGTAGGCATTGGTTGAGCCCCATTTAAGTGCTGGTGTACCATCGCCTGAGGTTAGTAAATTATGTGCCCTTACGTAAACTGGTACCGGACTGAGTTTCGAAATTTCGGTAAGCAGTTTCTGGCCATCTTTCATATACGTATAATTGGGCTCATCGTAACCAAACCAGGCCCAAACGGGTTTCATTGGCGCAATTGGTTGAGCGAAATTTACCTCAATACTGGGTTTGTTTTGGGCGAAGCTGGTTTGAAATAAAATTTGAATCAATAACAATAAGCTCAATGTGTTTTTAAATTTTTTCATTTAATATAATGGTTATTATTTCTTCAAAATCATCCTTTATTCATGGATGATAAATTTATTAATCGATATAAACCCACCAGTACTGCCATAAATTGTTTTGCTTTTATCGGTCCAATTTGGCCGTTCTCCTGTTGTATCCATAGTAAGCTTATATTCACCTCTGGGTAACATGGGACTTAAATATACTAATGTCGACATTGGCGATTTTGAATATAAATCAATAAAAGAGTGAAAGAGAACATGCCCTTTTTTATCAAAAAGCGTAATGTTGGCATAACCATTGTCTGGCAAAACAGCGCTGTAAATCCCAATTCTCTTACCAACAAAATTGATCGAGGCTGTTGCGGTTTTATCATCCGAACGGTTGGTTGGTTCATCACCATTAAGCTGTTTTGTCCAATTGCCATTGTATACAATTTGTTTGCTGGTGTAATTAACAGTTTTACCCTCAATTGGCATAGCATTATTTTCGCCGGTTTGTGTATTAATTTGCCATACATTTTGATAATGAGGGATGGTAATTTGTTGATTGTTGAAGCTAATAGGCTGCCATACGTAAGTTGCAGCAGATAATTGGCGCGGAAAAGACCATCGATCTCCCATAAACATAAAGGTAGTATCTTTTGAGCCCTTAATGGGAAGCACAAAAGTTGCCTGCGAATTCCAGGTTAAAGTTCCTTTCGGTGCAATTAAACCCCTGGCTATCCAGGGGCCGTTTAATGATTGTGAGGTATAGTAATAATTATCGTTCTTCTCCCAGCTGGTTAGGTTTGATCCAATAAAGTAGTAAATATTATCCTTTTTAAAGAGGGTAGGAGATTCGAATCCAGAAGTAATCTGCTTATTGGTTTCAGCTACTATCGATTTATAATCATGGCTTAATTTATAGATCAACCCACCATGGGTAAGCACGTATCCGGTACCATCAGTATCTTGAAAAATCCCCATATCCCATTTTTTTACGGCTTTCCCATTAAAAAGAACCGGGCCTTTAAACTGATATGGTCCTGCTATATTTTTGGCCACCGCATAGCCTACAAACTGGTCTTTGTAACTTAACGTATCAACATGCATAAACATAATATATTCTCCTGTATTTGGGTTTTTTATCACTTTTACACGTTCTCCTACACGATTTGGACCAAGCTTACCTGTTTTTTGAACTGGGAGCGCTATACTTTCGAACTTCCAATTATATAAATCTTTTGATGAATAACAGCTAAAGCCGGCAAAAGCATTGCTGGTATCGCTATGTACTTCACCAAACAAATAAAATTTATCCTTTTCCTGGATAATATTCGCTCCATGGGCTGATACTATTTTTCCGTTTTGATCGTACCAGGGTATGCCTGAATAAATTGCATCGGTTTTATGCTGTTGTTGAGCCAGTAAACTATTGAGGTTTAATAGCAATAGCAAGATGGTGTTTCGCGTTAATTTTATCATGGCTGCTCGTAAACTTCTGCTTCAATAATGCTTAAGCCTCCTTTAAGTTTGGTTTCTGCACGGTTAACCCCATCATCCAGTTTTTTACCGTTTACTTCTACACCAATTGCTGCATTTTCTTTTTCTTTGCCCGAACCAAGCAATTGTATGGTTACGGTTTTTCCTTTTGTGGGTTTACAGGTAGCGGTAAAATAACCTAAGCTGGTTTTACTTTCGCCGTTGAACACCTCTTTACCATCAACACTAATGCGTAGCGGATAGGTTTTAGAGCGGAAACCATTTAATTTTAAAGCCACCTGACTAACTGTAGATGCTTTCTCCAGGGTGTATTTAATCCAGGCAGTATTGATTTTTCCATCGTTAACCCAATCGCTCAGTTCGTTGTAATCGTAACTTAATTTGGCTTTATCGTTATTTGCGCCTGCTTCGGCAGCGATAATTTTAATCGTTTTACGTTGTACGGTAAATGAAGAGCCTTTTGGTGTTTCGCCCTTGCTTAAATTCGGTTTTAAACCATCGGCCGGAAAGCTTGTTGCCAAACCGTTGTCTACCGGTAGATTAATGGTTTCTAAACCAACTGTTGCCTGTTTTAAACCATCGGCGCTTGCGCTAAGGCTAATTTTACCAGCCTGCGTTAACGATCTGATTAAAACCCGGTTTACACCACCTTCTACAGGCAATACTTTCGATAAAATGAAATTATCATGGCCTTGTGCCAATCCACCACGCCATTCGGCAGGTCCGCTAAGCTCAAAATTAATGGTATTTAAGGCTGTTGGGCATCTGTTTCCGTTTACATCTACCACTTCAATCTGAACCAGCGCTACATCGGCTCCATCCGCCTTAAAGCCTGCGGGGTTTTTAATGGCCGTAAGTTTTATAGCTACCGGTTTTCCTGCGGTTTTTAATTGCGTTTCGGCCAGTTTTTTGCCTGCTGCTGTGTACGATACCGCTTTCAGTGTGCCTGGCTGATAAGCGATATGCTTAAAGGTGAACAAAAAGCCATCGCTCTTTTTACCAAAGCCCAACGATTTGTTGTTCAGGATCAGCTCTACTTTGTCGCCAGCAGCCACTACGTTTATATCTTTTTTAGTGCCATTTTGGTAATTCCAGTGGCCAATGATATAAATGCCTTCCTTTTTGGCATCTACCCAGCCATCCCACATCACTTTGTGTGCAAAAAAGCCATCTTTTGGTATGCGCATGGCATCTACCTCGCCACTGCGCCTGTAGTTTTCTTCGCCACGGTGGTGCGTATTCGAATCAGAAAATATAATGTTTACCCCTCCCGAACTTACGCGGGTGCCAGTGCCTGGCCGTTCCTGGTAATATTCGTTCCAGCGGATTACATCTTCAATGGCATGGCTATCCATATTGCGGTTATAATCGCTGGCATCGGCTCCTTTGTATTGCGGACCAGCGCCATTTTTATGGTAAGGTGGCGAAAATTCGTCCCAGTATTTACGAAGGGCCTCATCTCGCGAGTACTCCATCGACCACAGTGGTTTGGTTGCACTTTTGTTGATGTAGAGCATTTCGCCACCATACTCGGCTTCGGGTATATCGAGCATTTCCCTCGATCCGATAGCCCGGTTGCCATAAGGATCGTAGCTATCGCGAATGGCTTTCATTTCTTTCATGTGTTCGGCACTGATCGATTCGTTTCCGCACTCGTAAAACAAGATGCTGGGGTTATTGCGGTTGTAAATAATCGCATCGCGCATTACGGCTTTTCTTTGGTCCCAGCGGGTGCCGGTTACATCTTTTTCCGAGTCGCCGGCGGGCATGGCTTGTATTAAACCTACACGGTCGCACGATTCGATATCCTGTTTCCAGGGGGTAATGTGCATCCAGCGAACCAGGTTGGCATTGCTTTCTACCATGAGCTGGTTGCTGTAATCACTTAGCCATGCAGGTACCGATAAGCCAATGGCCGGCCATTCGTTGCTGCTCCGTTGCGCATAACCTTTCATCATCAATACACGGTCGTTTAAGTACACCATTCCATTTTTAAATTCGGCTTTTCTAAAACCGGTTTGGGTGTTCAGCTCGTCGATAATGGTTCCGTTTACCTTTAAACGCGAGCTAACCGTATATAAATAACCATAGCCCCAGCTCCAGAAATGGAGCCCGTTAACCAGCGATTCGGCCTTAAGTATTTTGGTTTCGCCCGGGGCAAGGCTTTGTGGTGCTGCTGCAAAGGTTTTAATTGTTTTCCCTTCGGTATCTTTTAATGCAACTTCGTATGTGACGGTGCTGGCCTGGCCGCTTTCGTTTTTAACTTCTGATTGCGAAACGATAGTAGCCGATTTTTGACTGATGTTGAAATCTTTGGCATAAATGTAATTCCCGGTTGTTTGTAAGGTGGTGTAGAGTGGAAGCGTTTGATACACTTTACCGCTAACATGTAGTTTTACATTTTTCGAAATGCCACCGTAATTGGCATTAAAGTTTTTATCGTTCCATTGGTAGCCCGAATTGGTAGCTTTCTCTTTGTAATTCCATGCGTTATCTATTTTTACGGCGATTACATTTTCCTTATCTGTATTAATTAAATCGCTGATATCGAAACCAAAAGCCATTACGCCGTTTTCGTGGCGGCCAATAAATTTGCCATTCAGGTAAAACTCGCCTGCTTGCCTGATGCCTTCAAATTCGAGAAAAATTTTGTGGTTCTGGCTGTTTTGCGGCAACTTAAAATGTTTGCGGTACCAGGCGATGCCGGTTGAGTGATCTTCAATTGATTTTTTAAAGGCTTCATCTTCGTTCCAGGCGTGTGGCAGGGTGATGGCTTTCCAGTTTTGGTCGTTAAAATCAACCGACTCTGCAGCTGGCAGATCGCCTACGTATAGTTTCCATCCCGGATTAAAATTATAGCTTGTTCTAACCGATGGGCTTTGTTGTGAAAAAGCTTGCAGGCAGAAGATTATGCAAACAGTAAGGGCGAGTAATTTTTTTAGGCTCATATTTTAATTTGGATGATGGCTGGGGGCAATACCGGAATTATAGACCTTTGTAAACGCTGGTTGCTGCAAAAGGTTAATAATGCCAGAAATATTTGGTTAAATGATGATACGATATTAACATATAAAATCTAACGATCCATCCTGTGCTATCCTGCAAAACCGGTATTAAAAACGTTACGGGTTTTGTTGTTGTAAAGCGGTAGATTGGTGGTTAAATGATTCTTTGCCGGTTTTTAATGCAGGACACTACAGGATGATTTATCAATCGGAATAAGATACTTTCGTTTAAACCAGGGTTGCTTTAACTTGATGATGTTATCTTGCTTTTGCCCTGGCCTAACCAAATCGTTTAAAATGCATAAACCCTAAATTTATGCCATTAATCCCCGTTAAATTTTATGAGAAACTCATTAATTATCAGTGCATTTTTAGTTGTTTTTTCTTTACAGTGTTTTGCTGTTGGAGGAGCGCCACTTAACCCGGTAGTTGCACCAGGTACGGTTTCGGCCAATTCGGCTACGCTGGTATGGAATAAACCTGTGGAGTACCTCGATGTGATCCGCTATCACCTTTTTTTAAACGGAAAAGAGATCGGCGTTTCGGCTCAAACGAACTATATGCTTAAAAACTTAAGTCCTTTAAAAACCTATACCTGCACCATTAAGGCCGAAAATAAGGCAGGGGAACTGTCGGCCAGTAGCGCTGTATTGAAATTTACCACCAAAGCTACCGGCAAAATTTTATCGGTAACTACATTTGGTGCAAAGGGCGATGGGGTAACCTTAAATACAGCAAGTATTCAGCAAGCGATTGATGCCTGCCCCAAAGGTGGTACTGTACACATCCCCAAAGGTATATTTTTAAGCGGTGCACTGTTTTTGAAAAGCAACATGACGCTGGAGATTGCCAAAGATGGCGTGTTAAAAGGCAGTGGCAATACCGACGATTACCTGCCATTTTATAACAACCGCTTTGAAGGCTGGGAGATGAAAACCTATGCCAGTTTATTAAATGCCGGAGTAATGAATAATAAAGGCGGTTTTGCTGTAGTTCAATTAGCCATAAAAGGAGAGGGCACCATTAGCGGTGGAGGTGGGGCACTGGGCAAAGCCATGATTGATAAAAACGGGATCAGAAGCCGTGGACGTTTAATTTGTTTGATGAACTGCAGGGATGTTGAAATACAAGGTTTAACGATAAAAGATTCGCCCTGCTGGACCATTCATTACATTTACAGCAAAGGCATAAGCTGCCACGATTTAAACATCAGCAGCACTGCCCGTAATGGCGATGGTTTGGATCCTGATTCTTCTGACGATAGCTATATTTTTAACTGTACTTTTTCAACAGGTGATGATTGTATAGCCATTAAATCGGGCAAAAACCCCGAAGGATATACCATTGGAAAACCTACCCGGAATGTTAACATCAGCAATTGTGTGTTTACCAGAGGGCATGGTATTTCTATCGGCAGCGAAATGTCGGGTGGTGTGAGCGATGTTTTGGTACAGGATTGTACGGCCGGGGCCTTGTTGCACGGCATGCAGATTAAAGGTACCAAAGACCGCGGCGGTTATGTTAAAAATGTAACCGTTGCCGATTGTCAGTTACTTAAAATAACCATTTTCTCGGCCGTAAACTACAATAACGACGGGGCTGCGGCACCTGAGTCACCTGTTTTTGAGAATTTTGTGTTCCGTAATATCGATTTTTCCAATGCACAAACCAAAGAACCTGTAATCAATATCAATGGTTTTAAGGCTATGGGCCATCAGCTTAAAAATGTTGTGTTTAACCATATTAAATTGCCAGGCAGTGCCGAAGTATGGGTGAACGACGCAAAGCATGTAAAATTTAATGGCATGTTTACTGATACTGGTGCAAAACCAAAGTATGTGGTTAAGGATAGTGAAGATGTAGTTTATTGATGGGTAGGTGTATGGCTGGATTGTTGATTTTAAAGCGTTTTGTATTGGGATTCCTGCCTGCGCGGGAGTGATGCCTGGTTTTAATGTGGTCATCATAAAATCAATATGCCCCTCCGTGATCGTCTTTTCGAGCGAAGTGCAACGTAGTCGAGAATCACCAAGTGCTCAGCGAAGCTAAACCTGTATTGATAGATCTCTCCATTCCACTGCGTTCCAGTCGAGATGATTGTTATGATAAAAACAAATTTTAAGCAGCTATATTATAGTTATTTTTATAGCTGACTTGATTTTTTATAACTGCAGCAACCCTTA